>Ga0214545_1001485_pt1 | contig 43909 bp, 25 predicted proteins | sample CNSS4metaG_FD_160064 | JGI IMG/M metagenome (GOLD analysis project Ga0214545, IMG submission 160064) | Root nodule microbial communities from cowpea collected in UCLA plant growth center, Los Angeles, California, USA - CNSS4 | ecosystem: Host-associated > Plants > Roots > Nodule | place: USA... | reverse complement strand
AACTTTCATTTGATTAAATAAGTTTTTGCCAATAATTGAGACTTTAATTTGATTAGAGGTAATTACTTTAACTAAAATTAGTCAAGACTTTACTTTGATTAATTAAGTTTTCTATTTGGTAAAGAAATAAAGGAATAGACATGATTAGACATAGTAAAATTAATTGAGATTGTACTTTGATTGAATTTACTATGGACAATCTAACAATTCTCACTTTTAATTGAGACTGTACTTTGATTAAAAGTGAGGATGCCAACAAATGAATTGAGTCTTTACATTGATTGATTTGTAAAACAACAACAATAATTAATTTAACAATAATCTCTAGATAACCAATGAAGAATTTTATTTAGAAAAAGCAGTGGAATTGACCTATTTACTATTATTGTGTTTACAATCTTCCGTGTCATTTTCTTTGCACACCAAAATCCCCCTATTTTTATAGTTGCTAGTTTTAATTGCACTTTTAAGAATCAAATATTTGAGATCAATTCCGTATTCGTTGTGAGACGACTCAGGGTTATCTTAACCCTAACTATTTTGTTCACTGCAAACTGGCAATACTGAAGTTTCTAAAGTAGTGGTAATTTGATCGCCTAAAGACAGGGATATCACTACAGATTGCATGGTCGAATGTGTGGTTGTTGCAACGTCAATGGCTCTTGTTTTCTACAGGAACTCATGGTGTGCGAAGGTGCTGATGATGGTGAGGTTGTTGCCATGGTGTGGTCGCATGCTGGTTACGGTGGTGCGCATTCTCGAAATGGTTGATGTGTGGAGATGATGGCTCCTCAAGCACGGTGGTGGTATGATGCAATTCACGTCTTTGCTGGGAGCATTTTGAGTGCGATTTCAATGCTGCAGTGGTGGTTTCCAGCAAGGTGCAGGGTTGATGGCGTGGTAGAAGATGGTGGTGATGACATTTAGGGTTTCTGGGTAGAAGGGGAAATGTTGATGTGGCAGCTTTCCATTGGTTCAACTTAGTGTGATAGGACAATGACACGTGGCAACATATGGTTGGATAGATTTGAAAGGTGATGTTTCCACATGGCATGATCTGGTTGAGTTGGGTTTAAGTGGTAAGAGGGGTGAAAGTGAGTAGAAATAGGGGTGTAGGACAGAGTTTGAGTGGTCGATTGCTAAAAAAGGAGTGTGTTTAATAGAAACTGAGGATGCATTTAGTTCCTTAATTATTTCTCTAGAATTTACTGATTTTGGACTTAACTTGTAACTCGAAACATTTCAATTCCACACTTTTAATGACCCAAATTAAATTTCAATTGCATCAACAAACGTTAGAATATCCAATAATATTTTATGCAACTCATATCACTTTTTAAGCCATTTTTATCTCACGAACTCAATAAGCCCAATTATCGCAAATCTTAATTAAATCATTCTTTTGAGCACTAAAATTCAATTAAATCCCCAAATTTTAATATTAAATGAGGGAAAAAATTTGTACTCATCAATAGCCGTCCAACAAGCATGATTTTGGCCTTTCCACCAGCGAAAGCCAAGGGATGGGATCCCTTGACTGAGTAACATATGTTAGTACTAAAATAGGTAATTAGCCAAGAAGGAGGGTTGAATTGGATTTGTAAAAACTTATGCAATTGCTACTGGATAATACACTTTCAATCGACTAAAAATAGAGATAAAATATTGATTCCATTAAACTATTAACAAAGCAACACAATTCAATATATCAAAATACCAATATAGTCGATTGAAATACTAGAATTCTGCAGAATTTTGAATTTGTAGTTTAACTTATAATCAACTTAAAAGACTTATCAAGATTTATTCAAATAAGCAATACAAATATAAACAAAGGCTCAGGTTGTGTCGAATCATTCAAGAATAGTTAAAAGATTATAGAATTCAAATTTCTTAAAACTTTAAATCACAAATAAAGAGATAATAGAGAGAATCAAGCACAAGGACACAAAATTTTTATACCGATTCACTCAAATGTAGTCTACATCCAATTTGTCAAGGCAACTTGAGCTTGACATGCACTATTTCAAAAGGTGTACATAATCCACAAGATTACACTTTTAAATTAAGCAAAAACACAAAAAGAAGACTCTTGAATCCCACAAGAGTCACGACACAACACAACAAAATCACTCTTACATACCTGAAAAACCACCAAGCAACACCTAAAAACCTGAGAAAGATCAAACCTAAATGAAGGCTCTCCCTAGCCAACAAAATCTCTTTCTCCAAGTCTCAAAAATAAAGCCAAAAGTTCGAAGAAGATCTAAGATCCTTCATGAATGGTTGCACTTCTATGTGATTCAATGAGAGAGAGTTTTTCACAAGTTTAGAATGATTTCATGCTAAAAAATCTCAAGTCCTACCACTCTCTCTAAAAAACTAAAACTTATAGCCAATTTGTTAGCATATTCAACAGGTTGATTTTTCCATTCAATCTGTTGATTTTTAAGTGAAATCAGCTAGTTAAAAAATAATTCAACTGATTGAATGTGTAACAAATAGAATTATTGCAGCAAACCATTTAACATGTTAAAAACCCATTCAATAGGTTAAAAGACACCAACCAGACCTTAGACATCTATACAATGCCAAATAGTTTATACTAAGAGCACCAATCTTAAAGTTTTGTGTTCTTCATGTGAAATTCAAGTTCAACACACACTCCAAGCTTGATCAACACTAGAATCTTCAAATTTTTACATCTTCATTTATTTACCATAACTTCATCACATCCCAATGCAATGGGTTTGTATATTTTCATCAAATCTTCAAGCATAAATTCATTTGTGCTAACAACATAGAAATACAAAAAAATTCTTTTGAGTAGGAGACAAATACAAGGCCTTGCATATGAACCTAAAGGTTGTAAACTACCCCCAACTATTTAGATGCAGCTGTGTGGGAGCCATATTCAAACAATGCAAAACCTTCATCGTGAAGTTATCAAAGGGCAGATGAATATGAAGTTTTAAAAAGAAGGTTGCATATACAAAAAGAAATCTTCTTCAGCCTCTTCCCAGCCATGACAAACACAGTCTACACTACTTGCCCTTTGAATAGACACAATACTCAGATCAACCCCCTCTTGAAAATATATATGTAATTCAACCATGACTTCAAAAGACGAGACCACTTATACTTGGAAAGGGTTATCCTAACCCCCTCATTTACCCACTCACACCTGACCCTTCGTAGCCATAAGGTCTCAGCGTGTTCCTCGGGAGTATCCTCCCAGCACTCCTCTTGTGTCTCAATGAAGAACTCAAACAACTTCCTCGAGGAGGAAGCCTTAAATACCTCCAATACGCGACCACTGACGCTTGCCACAAAACGACCCAAGTTAGAATCGCTAAAAGATGTCGACATACCTTCAAAATGAGCAAGATCATAAGGAAATCAGAAATGGGAGAATACTTCAAAGAGAGAGCTCAAAAATTATGAAAAAAAAAATGAATCCTATATATAAAATCCTCTTTCAAATCTTCAACTTCACAACCCCTACCAAGAGTCGTAGCCCATCAAATTAAAAGCCCAACTATCAAAAAATGCCTCGAGGCACGTAATTACAACTCAAGTATTCACGTCGTTTCGCTCCTCAAGACTAGGGGGCTGGTGGTATACCCATAGAGTACATGGCCAAAGACCTACAAGTTTTATTTGTAGAAACGCATATGGCCTCTTATTGAGTACGACCCAAACACGATCATAGGCAGATTGTCGACCACTCCTTACTCTTTTGCAAGGAACGCTTCAAGATTGGGGAGTTGGTGTATTACCTACACTCGGCCCTACCCTACCAAGCCCTGTGGACACTTATCTAGTACGGCCTAAACACGAGCAGAGGCTGAGTTCTGGCCACTCCTTAGTCTTTCGCAGGGAACACTTCAAGACTAGGGAGCTGGTGTATTACATATAATTGTCCCTATCCTACGAAGCCTTATGGATGCTTACTGAGTACGACCCAAACACGAGCAAAGGCTGAGTTCTGGCCACTCCTTAGTCTTTCATAGGGAACACTCCAAGACTAGGGAGTTGATGTATTACCCATACTCTACCCTACCCTACCAAGACTGGAAGGTTAATGTATCAACCCCCCATCTTGGTATAAGCTATCAACCCCACACATGTCAACCCTCACACCAATGCCTTCATCAGGAAACTAACCACTGAGAACTGAAGACCAGCAAGAACTTTTGGGTAATTTCACCTATCTCGATAGATTTACAAGTAGATGAAAAGGTACTTTGGGACAAAAAGCCCATTAAAGTTGGGTCCATAAGTAAAATAGTATAAATAGCACATTATTCCATGCATTCATTACACAATAATTACTAACTGAGATTCTCTAACATCACTAGTGCTAACTTTAGCATCAAAGTGTCTTTTACAAGTAGCCTCCCCCATGCTTTTGATGAGATCTATTGAAGAACAAATACTAGAAGAATTTTGAGGACTTGACAAAGTTGATAACACTTCAATTTTGCTCATTTTTTCCTTTCTAAAACATTCCTTTTATTTTAAATAAATATTAGTTTGTCTTTAATTAACTAGTTTTTGTTAATTGTTTTATAAAATTTAGTTTTCAATAAATTGTGATAAAAAGATTAATTTTAATAGAGTTTTTTTGTTCCATTTAGTTTTGATCCTCTAGAATTTCCCCTTCTTTAACAAACTTTGTTTTGTCAGGAAACCCTTAACTCCAATTTTTGTTTATTTGTAAAGAAGCCCGCCCCTGGTCAATTTATTTGATGATGGCCAAAACGCATCGTTTCATTAATTGTTGATCAAAGGAGGAACGCGAGAAACTCTATCACGAGAGAGCATCTTTGATGCTACAACTTAATTGCAAGTGTACTAATCTAAGGGAGAACAACGTTGATTCACGATGGATGAAGGCGATTTGAAGGGTGATGCGTGACCAGATTTAAGTGTGGCATGATGGATGAATGAAAAGGGTTTTTCAATGTCGCAATTTTGGTTTTGAAGAGAGGAATCAAGTTAGGCCATTTTTCACATTTTTCTGATTCATTTTCGAGAGGGGTTTTTAAAGGAAAAAGTAGGTTTAGATGGGGAAGCCCTGGTTGTCCGAGAAGAGAGACATGTATTGAGGCTGGGGTTCGAGTTGTTCTTGTGGGGGAGAGATTAAGAGTAATTGTATAGGGGTTACTCACATTCCGACGAGTGCAAAGTTGCCAGCGGGATTAAGTCTTCCCAAATGTGTGAAGTAGCTATACTTTGATCATCCACGAGCACAAAGTGGTCAGGGCTTATTTGAGTTAGATTCTTTGCACCAATCTAATTCTTAGATTGAGTTTCGAGCGTTCTTGTGAGCGAGGGAGAGAGAGTGGATTGTAAGGGGGTTTCCTCTTCTTTGATGAGCACAAAGCGAACTTCAAAGATTAGGTTTCCTCTAGTGTGGTAGGTAGTTTCATTTGTTCAATCACGAGCATAAAGTGGCCAAGATTGGGTTAAGTGAGACTCTCTTCACCATTTTAATTTCAGAACTCTTCTTGATATTGTATATTTTTCTGATTATGAATGAAATACAATGGTTTAAATTTTTGTTCTGATTTACAACTTTCAATTTGGTTGTTTAAGGTTTGATTTCATTTTAAGTTTTCTTGCCTCTAAATTATGATTTCTTTAAATTCCATTTCATGTACTCTATTTCTAGTTCTGTAGCATTTTAAATTTCCTTTATTGCTTTCCAGATTTAAATTTAGTTCTTGTTTCTTGGTTTAGTGGGTTGAGCTTGGGTTTATTTTCTACACACATCAATGTTCTCTATGTGACCCCAAAGTGGGCACACTTTATCGAGATCTCTTCTCAAGTGTATGAAAACTCATGAACAATTCAGGGCATTTATTTTCTACTAGTAATTTGTTGTTTTTGATTTTGAAGTTTATATTTACCAATCTGTTAATGTGATTATGTTTTTTTTTTTAATTTATGTTATCTATGTTAGCAGAATTTTCTTGTAGCTAAAGAACATATATTCTGCACATGCATTCATAAGCAAGAGGCCATGTTATCACGTTTTCAGTGTTTTCATATAGGTTCTGCATTTTTAATTTAGTCCTTTTGTTGCATTAGTTTAGAATTTCATTCATATTTCCTTACCATTCATTTAGGTATTTTATATTCGATTCCAACTTCTGCATTCTGCATTACATTCTTACGCCTTTTAATTAGTTTCAATCATGCATTTAGATAGGTTTTAAGTGAATAAAATTTGCATCTTTTTTTCTTAATTTGTTTTTAATTTTATTTTCCCCCATTTTCAAGTTTCATTGTGTTTTAATAAGAATTAAATTGTGCAAACTAGGCTCGACACGTACCATTTCTTTGAATTTGATATCCAGGATTTCACTAACCTTCATTAGGGAAATTTTGGTTTTGTTTGTCTTATTGCAACTAAAAGACAGTTATTGCAACTAAAAGACAGATAACAATGGCATTGTTGCCGGGGAAATGGCGACGTAAGTGTTAGTTTGCATACTTTGCATATATTTAATTATTATTTTTATTATTTTAATTACAATATTTAATTATTATTAGTATTATATATATATATATATATATATATATATTATTCTTATTGATAATAAAATTATTAAAATTAATAATTACTATTATTATTTCAATTATTAATACTATTATCTTTATTATGAATTATTATTTTTAGGTTTAATCATGCCTTTGGTCCCTATTTTCGGAGCAAAATCTCAATTTGGTCTCTCTATTTTTTTTGTCTCAATTTAGAATTTAGTCCCTTCCATTAATGGTACAGTAATGTCGTTAGAGGGAGTGTCACGTGTCAGTTCTTGGATTTTTTTATTTTTTTATTTTTATTTTTTGAATTTTTTTTAAAAAATAAAAAAAAAATATCACGTGTCAAGCTGTCATCGTGCCACGTGGCAATGACAGAGTGATGTGGTAGTGATAATGACACGTGTCACTTATGTCATTTGCAATTTCTCAATTTGGTCCCTTTATTTTAGTCCCATTTTGGTCTCAATTCAGTCCCATTTTTTGTAAAAATTGAGTAATTTTGTCTCTCTCCAAATTGAAATCAAATTTAATTTCTATATAAATTGTTCCTGCAGAGAACAAACAAGAGATTAGACACAAGCGTCACCTTACCATGTAGTCCGCTATCTCTTCAGTTGGCCTCTTCCCGATCAATACGTGTCAGCTTGGACCCAGGAGGGGTTACCTGCAGAAGAATCTCCAAAGCTCAAGTAAGTCAAAGCTCTCAGAGAGTCAAATCAATGATTAATGAATGCGTACCTTTAAATGATGGGGTCCACGTGTATTTATAGGGCATTTAATGACGTTTGACCATTTCATGGGCTGGGTTTTGACTTGGGCTCTAGTTTGGGCCATGAATGGGCCTGGGCTCCAAATCAGGCCCTTGAAACCTATTGAAGGCGGGACATCGATGTTAGTTAACGTTCTAGGCAAGTAGTCGGTCTCGGCCGGCTACTTGCCTAGATGGCTTGTATTGGTGGTGTCCGGGTACTAGGTACTAGGTGGTTTCGATGCGCATACTGTTTACTTGGTTGAGCTTGGCTAGGTACGGTACATAAATGTACACAAATATTTCTATCAAAATTGATATTTCAAGTAAATATTTTTAACAAAATTAAGTTCACTTAATTAATATTTTACATTGAACTTTATTTAAAATTGTTTTAAAGTTGTTAATAGAAAATAATGTTAATAGAAAAAAAATCATAAATTAACTAGTTCATATAACAATAAAAAACATATAAATTTAAAATTTGAAAACAATTTAAAGTAAAGTTGAATGTGAAACACAAATTTAAATAAACTTAGCTATGTTAAAAATATATAATAAAAATATCAATTTGAATAAAAATATCAAATTTAATAAAAATATTTGTATAACATTTATATAATAATTAATTTTGTTTAAATTTAGAGATGGATGAAATTGCACTATTTTTACAAAAATAGGGACTAAATTGAGACAAAAATTAGAATACAACGACCAAATTGAGACTGAGGAAATGATACTTGGCATAATATTGACACCTAGCATTATCACTACCACATCACTCTGTCACTGCCACGTGGCACGACGACAGCTTGACACATGACAATTTTTTTATTTAAAAAAGATAAAAAAATTCAAAAAAAATCAAAAAAAAAATCAAAAAATCGAGGTAATGACACATGGCACTCCATTTAATGCTGTTATTGTACCATTAACGAAAAAGACTAGATTGAGATCAAATATTCCAAAACAAGGACCAAATTGAGATGAAAAAAAAAATAGAGGGATCAAATTGAGATTTCGCTACGAAAATGGGGATCAAAGGCATGATTAAACCTTATTTTTATTATGAATATTAATAATTAAGGGTAAAATTGAAAAAATGAAATGTGAGAGAAAAGAGGGAATCCTCTTTAGAAGTTGTTATAAATATTATTATTTCAATTAAAGTATTTAATTATTATTAGTATTATATATATTATTCTTATTATTAGTAAAATTATTAAAATTAATAATTTCTTATTATTTTGATTATTAATATTATTATTTTTATTATGAATTATTATTTTTATAATGAATATTAATAATTAAGGGTAAATTTGAAAAAACAGGATATGGATACTAAAGAGAGAATCTTCTTTATATATTTTTTATTATGAATATTAATAATTAAGGGTAAAATTAGAAAAAACTGAATGTTATTATGAATATTAATAATTAAGTATAAAATGGGAAAAACTGAATATGGACACAAAATAGGGAATCCTTATTATATATTGTTTAAAAAAGAGGGAATATTCTTTATATAGTGTTTAATTATAACAATTAAAATTAATAATTAAAATTATTATTTTGATTATTAATATTATTATTTTTATTATGAATCATTATTTTTACTAATGAATATTAATAATTAAGCATAAAATTGGAAAATTAGAATGTGGACACAAAAGAGGGAATTATCTTTATGTATTGTTTAATTATTAATATTATTATTTTTATTATTTTTACAAGGAAATCCTTTTTATATATTGTTTAACTATTAATATTATTATTTTTATTATCAATATTAATAATTAATGGTAAAATGGGAAAAATAGAAGGTGGATACAAAACAAAGAATCCTCTTTATATATTGTTTAATTATTAATATTATTATTTTTATTATGAATACTAGCGTAAACACATGCGCGATAGCGCCTGTGTGTACGCATTTTTTAAATTATATTAATAATTGATGATATTGTAATGTTATTAAGTTAATAAACAAAATAAAAGTATATATATAAAAAATAAAGTGAAATGTATGGACAAAATATGAGAAAAGTAACTGTTGATGAATAGTAGGAGAAGAAAGAAGAAAGAAATAAGTAAATAGTTTTATAAAAACTTGTAAAAGTAACCATTAATTTTTAAAAAATTAATAAATAATTAAATTATAAAGGGTAAAATTGGAATTATGAAATGTGGATATAAAAGAGGGAATCCCCTTTATATATAGTTATAGATTAATAATTAAGGATAAAATTGGAAAAAATTGAATATTGTTATAAATATTAATAATTAAAGATAAAATTGGAAAAAGAGAACGTGGACACATATGAACAAATCCTTTTTATATAATTTTTATTATGAATATTAATAATTAAAGGTAAATATGAAAAAACAGAATTTTATTTTGAATATTAATAATTAAGGGTAAAATGAAAAAACGGAATGTGAATACAAAGAGTTCTCTTTTATATATTGTTTAATTATTAATATTATTATTTTTATTATAAATTATTATTTTTATTATGAATATTAATAATTAAGGATAAAATTAGAAAAACAAAATTTTATTATAAATATTAATAATTAAAGGAAAAATTAGAAAAATAAATGTTGGTATATATAAGTTTTTTTATATATTGTTATAGATTATTATGATTGATTATTTTTATTACGGTATGGATATTATTATAAGTATTGTTTTAATTATGAAAAACTTTATCCTTTGTATTATTATTCTATAAATATATAAAAGAAACCGTGCGTATGCAAAAGCCAGTTATATAATGAAAGTTATTCTTTTAAAATTTGATAGAACTGATTGATCTTATTTGAGAAATAATTGGGTAAACAAATTTGACGAAGACGTAAAATCGGTTATAAAAGAAATTGGTATAAAATTATTGTGAAATAAATAAATCACTCAAATCGATTAAAATCAAATTTTAAAAAATTATAATACATTTTTTTAAGAAAATAAAAAAGACTAAACTATTAGTTATTTTCTTTTTCTGTATGTTATTGATAAATATATATTATTGAATTTAAATATAAGTTAAACATTATATATATATATATATATATATATATATATATATATATATATATATATATATATATACACACGAAGTTTTAAGAACATATAAGTTTTTTTTTCTTTTAATTTTCACCTCACAAAAAACTTTTAGTTGAATCATTAAAATTGAAATAGGTAGGGAGGTTTAAATAAATTAATCAAATGGCTGATATGTAGCAAGACAACGTAGATATGGTGGATAACTTAATTCCTACGGTAAGACAAGATGAATGGCTGCGATGGGTCCTATCTACTGGCTAATGCATGATAACGTTGGGAAGTTTCTTAAGAAAAATAATCGCTTATATCTTAAAAAAATGCAATGGATAATTTTATTAAAATATGTGGAAACAATGGAGTTTTGCAGAGGGTATGATTTGGGGGTATTAGGGTAAGCGCAGTAGCTATCTCCGTCGTGGTTGTGGGTCCCGTTCGTGATCTTCAGATTTTGTGGGAGTGTCTTGAAAGAAAGCGCTCCCAAAAAATTGAGCACCCTCGATTTTTAAATTGAAGATAAATATAACCGAAGGCGTTTTGTTGCGTTGCGTTGTGTGGATGTGAAGTTGGGAAATGGGGAGAGCCTTTGTGTATGTGATTCTTGGGGGAGGCGTGGCTGCTGGCTATGCTGCTCTTGAATTCGTCAAAAAAGGAGTCTCTCATGGTGAACTCTGTATTATTTCCGACGAACCAGTATGAATAATTACCTCCCTTTTCTTTTTTAATTAATATGTTGAGCTTTATGGGGTCTGGCTATGTAAACCTGCTTTGCACAATGGAGTTTTTGCTGTCAACTCTTACCTTCAAATCATTTCGAGTGTTTAATTTTGTTTTTCCAATGTTGGGTTTGAGTAGCTTTTGTGATTGATTTCATTGAAGTTTGATTATTTTTGTTATCAATTGATGATGACCTTGTCTATATTTCATTCACTGACGTAAAAATTAATTTTGGTCGAAGCCCAAATATTTCTATTTCTTCTTTATGTGGTGACAAGTATGTAAACATTCTCAAATGGTTGACTCAGGTTGCTCCTTATGAAAGGCCTGCATTGAGCAAAGGATTTTTGCTTCCAGAAGGTATAGACTCTTCTTTGTGTCAGTTAATCCTTTCCTTTGAAACATGCTCTCTTTCTCTTACATTAAACAATCTAATCTTCTAAAATCAGGACTTTTGTCTAAATAGAAAATCCCTCTCTATTGCCATATGGCTGAAACCTTTATATTTGTATAAGTCATGACTGATATCTCTGTAGTGTTTTTAAATTTGAATGCCGCAGCCATGATATCTGATTTCATTTGGGGACTGCTAACTCTGTCTGTTACTGTGGAGACTTGTTTCAAAACTTTGTTGCAGTGCTCTTCGTAATATTTGTTTACTTTTTTGTAGAATAGTAAATGTATAATTTAGTTTTGGTTCCTTGTGTACAGTATCGCCTATTTATTTTTCAAAATAATCTTGATATTTATACGTATGGATAAGTAAACTTGACTGGTTCAAATTGGAGGGTTTTGTGGTTGGGCTGAGGAGTTTATTAGCCAATAAATCTGAGGCACATCGGCCTAAGATTCTGCATATATATATTAGAAAGTGTGGGAAGAGAAATGATTAAAATTAGGGGAGGAAATTGTCAGTTAGTCAGCTCGTGGGAAGGGATCTTTCCCGTGTAAGGATCCTTGTAGGGAAGGGAGATTTTGGCATTCTGTTGGTTTCTTATATAAGATTCATAGAATTGCTTTGCATTTTCTGGCGTAGCCTGGCTCTGTGATTACCGGAGAATACTGTTCCTTGTAATAGCTCTGTTTACAGTAAATAATATATACACACATACCTTTTCCGTTTCAAATTCTCAGTCTTTAACAGACTGGGCGGGGAACAAATGATGGTACTTGCATTATGTAGATTTCATTTCCTTACTGTTCAAAATAGTATAGATTGGTGAACCTACTTATTTCTGTGACCCTTTTATTTCTTCCATTGCTTAGCTTTTTTCCACAAAGATTTTGTAATGAGTTGTTGCTGAAACAAATTTGCAACATACAGCTGCTGCACGGCTTCCATCCTTTCATACCTGTGTTGGTGCAAATGAGGAGAGGCTAACTCCCAAATGGTATAAAGAAAATGGTAATTATATTTTTTTACATCATCATGTATTCTGTTTTTGTTTTTAGCTGCTTACCTTCCCCCCTTTGAGATTACACGGAGTGAATGATTTCCACTTACATCTTGTAGTATACTGCAATGATCTAGTTCAGTAGTTGATTCCCTATAGGTCCATCAATCTAACTGAATCAAAATTTTCTAACTGAAAATTCTTTAAAGACAAAATTTAACTTAGTTTTGGGCTGAATTGTTTTATATTGAGAAATAAGGAATTGCTAAATAAAATTATGTACATGTTAGCTAGCTATGTTTGTTGGTGGATGCTAATATGTAAATGCATGAATGTCATCTGTGATCTCTGCTTTGAATTTATTTCCTTGTTTGATCATTTCCACTAGCATTCAATGGGGTGTTGAGTCCATTGGCAATTAGTGTCCTGACAAGGTAATATATTTCTGGCATTTATTGGCAGAACCTAAACTTCACCTCTCACCATGTGCTACATTATATTATTGGTATTTTCTTTTTACAAGTGGTGATTATTTCAGGTTGCAGCACCAATATAGGATAAGTAGTTTTCCTAAGGTGAAAGTAAGAAAGGACCAACCTCAATGTATTGCTTGATAATTTGTTCATTGAAACTGGGTATTAGTATTCACGTGTGCTTCTAGAAAGTAACTTCCTGTTTTATATTTCCAAATAGTTTCTTCATTTAAGGATGCTGGTTGCTGAAAAGTAGTTATTGTTTATCTTGGTTTAATGTTTCCATGATGTCATATAAGTTGCTATCCTGAATATCTGATTATTTGGAAACTGCTACTGTTTTATTTTCAGGGATTGAAGTAGTTCTTGGAACCGGAGTTAAATCTGCTGATGTGAAACGCAAGACACTTTTAACAACAACAGGAGAGACCATAAGTTATAAGTTTCTTATTGTTGCTACTGGTGCACGGGTATTAAAACAAATCTCTCGGTCAGAATTTCCCTACTTAAAATAATCAGTTTGCCTTCTAAAAGGGCACATGGTCTTGAAAAGAAGGACAAATGATAGAAGTTGTGGCTATTTACTGTGTATTTCTAGTATTTTTCTTTTTTATTGACATTCACTTTGTAATCCAGTATCACTGCCTTTGAAAGAGATTTGAAAACTTTTACTTCCTAGGAACTTGATGTTTAACCTAATGAACAACTTATCTTCTCCATAAACATAGTAAATACTAGTGTTGGAATAATTTGAGGATAAATTCACCAACATACCTAGATAGTGGATCATTTACTTTCTTAAAGTATATTAAACACATGCAATGTCACGTGTAGGCTTTGAAGCTGGAAGAATTTGGGGTGAGTGGATCAGATGCAGAAAATGTCTGTTATTTAAGAGATATAGCAGATGCAAATAGGCTTGTCAATGTTATACAATCTTGTCCAGAAGGGAATGCTGTTGTCATTGGTGGTGGATACATAGGCATGGAATGTGCAGCATCTCTAGTGATCAATAAAATAAATGTAACAATGGTCTTCCCTGAGGAACATTGCAGTAAGTAATTTTCTTAAACTTGTCAACACAATTTACGCATAATGTATGAGTGTGTTGTTCGTGATAGTTATTCTGACCAAATCTCCATCTGTGACTATAATGAATGAAAATAACTTCAAAAACTGAAAGACATTCTCAATATTTTGTTTATTTTGCAGTGGCTCGTTTATTTACCACAAAAATAGCAAACTACTACGAAGAATATTATAAATCAAGGGGAGTAAACTTCGTTAAGGGAACTGTGCTATCATCATTCGATTTTGACTCCAATGGGAAGGTACTGAAACTATTTTTTTAACATTTGCTTACTTGTGATGTGTGTGTTGATACGAGAAAAAGAATCCTAGTGTCCTAATAATAAGATTTGATAATTTTAATGATAACTCCATAAACAAAAATGGAGGAAGGCGAAAACTCTTAAAAAATCATTAAAAAACACTTTGATCTAAATGACAAGTCCAAAAATGTTGGGTTTTGATACAATAGCATTATATGATACATGTAGCTGATATTCTGGCACACCTGTTAGGAAAGGCCTTTGTTGTTTTTGGAGAAAAAAGCTTTTTATTCTATATTGGATGAGAAATCTGTGAGGATGATTGCGCCAAACCTTTTTCAGTTCAAAGTGGAAAGTGATTCTGCTGAAAAGATTTTTCAATCTCCAAGGCAGTGGATAGTGGCTTCATGCTTATTAGTTAGAAGTTAAAATTTCGTGGTTGACAGGATTATAACCAACCATATCTATGTCCATATCCTTGAAGAAAGTGATTAGAAAAAACAATGCCAATTTGACTCTGCTTTAGTATTATCTGCTATTGATTCAACCTATAACTGACTGAATCTTTTGACAGGTTACAGCTGTTAATCTTAGGGACGGAAGCACGCTATCTGTGGACATGGTTGTGGTGGGAATTGGAATACGTCCAAATACAGGTCTGTTTGAAGGCCAGCTCACTTTGGAGAAAGGTGGAATCAAAGTAAATGGGATGTTGCAGTCAAGCAACAGCTCAGTCTATGCCATTGGAGATGTTGCAGCATTTCCAGTCAAAGCATTTGGGGAAACTCGAAGACTTGAGCATGTTGATTCAGCTCGGAAGTCTGCAAAACATGTCGTTGCTGCAATAATGGAACCAGACAAAACAGGAGAATTTGACTACATTCCTTTTTTCTACTCCAGAATCTTCACATTGTCTTGGCAATTTTATGGGGATAATGTTGGGGAAGTTATATATTTCGGAGATATGTCAGGCAGTGCATTTGGAGCATACTGGGTAAGCAAGGGTCACCTTGTTGGGGCTTTCCTTGAAGGTGGAAATAAAGAAGAGTATGAAGCCATAGCTAAGGTCACTAGGTTAAGGCCAGCAATTGAAGACTTGACTGAACTGGAGAGACAGGGTTTGGGGTATGCAGTTACAGTTAGCCAGAAACCAGCGGTGTCACCTCCAGTGGAGGTTAGGGCCTCAGACCTACTTTTGGAAAAACCATTATATGCTTGGCATGCTACAGCTGGGGTTATTATTGCTGCATCAATAGCTGCATTTGCATATTTTTATGGAAAAAAACGCCGCAGATGGTGAAACATTTAAAAAGATTACCAATTCATGGGCAAGGATGTGAACGGATTTTAGACTGATCTTCAAGCTGTAACATTGATAAGCTTAGGATTAGGATATTTTGACATGTTATGTATCCGATCCATTTTACTGGATGACCATTCTTCAGTTCTATTGTTCATACGGTTGTTGTACCAAAAATAAATCCAAAATATATAAGTGGGCATCATTTGGAAGATATTCGCATAGCAAAAGTCCGTATATTATCTAATAGTTTCGTTTTCTGAACAGCTAATCTGGTTATCATGGTCATCACCACCACGATAATATTGGATTACTTTTTTTATGTAAAGGTTTCTTCATCCGAAAACATCGCTATGAAACTCTAACATTTCAACAAAGTTAACACATCTTCATTTATCATGTGCCAAGTGTGAAAAGATTTTATTAAAAATAAATTAAACAAACAAAAACCTAATTCGAAAACAATAAAAATTCGTCGGAATCAATAACATCTAAACTTAAAAATAAGAACAATTCCTAAAAAATACTCCCAGACACAATGGGGTAACAAATGAAACAATCTACAATTAATCTTCTAATCAATTTATATGTTTGTTATTTTGTCCCTGCACTTGTTTCCTTCTCTATAAAAGAGTTATAGACGAGTCAATAACTATCAAGAACTTCTAATGGACCAAGGCACATTATGTGGACTGTGAAAGGCTTCAACAAGTGTGAAATTACATTCCAGTCAAAGGGTAGACCAACCACCACAAACCCCTATCTCCAGAGCCAACATGGCACCCATTAAATTTAGTTTTTATAGCATATGGAACTCCAATGAAAGATGTAAAACTTCCCAAAGAATCCCCCATAATATCACGAAAAATATTGGATTACTTACATAACGATAAAATATCGTGCTTCCAGTACTATTTTATAACCCTTTTTTGGTACATTGTTCCTTCGAAAAGATACCTATCATTTTACCCCATCCAATGACTTGCGGGCAACATATCCAGAGTTTGGAAATTATGGATTCAAATTCCAATTCTAGCCAAGAAAATAGAACCTGGACATATAATCTATCAATCTCAAATTCTTCCTCTTTTTTATATTGCTTCATACTGAAGAATGTATTCACCTCCTATTAAAAATAAAAGTGGTGAAAGTGGTTTCATTTGCTCTAAAGCACTGATCTAGATGATACAGAGGATTTTTTTTGTTCTTTTTTGCTTAAAGCTATTGGCATACTAGATAGATGAAATCATGCTATAATAAACTAATTTTGCCACTACTTTTGCCATCTGCCGAGGGAATATCCCTTTACAAATCATAAAGAAAAAAACAATAATTTTTAAGTGAACTACCTGATTGGATTGATTTAAAACATGCTAACAAATTAGGAAATCAATCCATCTTTAATACGACAACACATGTTTTTGTACATACATTTATAGTTTTAGTGTAGAGTGGTTGCATTCTTCATCATACATAGTTTCTTTAATTTTGTATTCAAAATTCATTTGATTTTTTTCATTGTTTTGGCCATAATTGTTTTTATAGATATTATTTTTGACTGATTTCAACTAAACTAGATTCTAAATTTCGTGGGCTTCAAAATGGACATGTGATTTGTTGGATTTGGAGTACTTTGCTACCTTTTAGGGTTTAGGTAGATTTTAGAAGTTAAAGTAGATTTGTTGAAATTTTATAGAGGAACCCATGTGGATCATATTTTGTGTGTATTAGCTTTTAACTTTTGTAATTGAGCTTATGGAACTAAAGATACCATGATTAGACCCACATTTGCTTCATGTTGAGAGCCTATATGAGGTCTAAATGTGCTCAAAAGAAAAAGAGAAAGATGATTAGACTCACATTTACTTTAAAATTAGTTTATTCTTCTCTTCTTTAGTTTTAGTTTTGCTTTTCGTAATATCAATTTGTGTTTCTAATTTTAGATTTTAGAATTCAAAACGGAAATCAATTGAATCTTGATTTGATAAAAGAAGAAGAATTTGATTGAATGAGATTTATAACCAATTGAGTTAATTATTTGATCAATTAATTATTCAAACTTGAATTTGAATATTTAGAGAACTATGTTATTTGGATTGTTTGATTCTCAAATATGTAGATTGAAACATTTTGATTTTCTTAATTTTCATATTTGATCTCTGTTTTGTTTTCTATAATTTTCTTTTTATGTTTTCTAAACCTAAACCCTTGTTTAATTTGTACTGAAAAAAAATACTAAATATTGAATACAATTAGTATCCTCCGAGAATCGACTTAGGTTGTGCTTTATATTGCAAAAATTTAGAAAGTCTCGGTATCTTTGATTTCATGAATGATAAGTGAAAACTGTAAAACACAGGAAAAAATATATAAATTTCAAGAAAAGTAGGTTGGACGAGGAAGATATTATTTAAATTAATAAATAATAATTATGTAGAAGTGAAGTGTAACACAATTAGTTGTAGTTTTATTATGGGTTATAGGTCATGTCTTCGATTCCTATTATATATGGAATTAATTTTGATATGATTTATATTTTATATTCATTTTCATATGCATAATTTGTGTGACTATTTGTTTATAATCGTTCTTTAAAATTCATTTATGTGCTCCTTATATTATTTATTCACTCCTATTTTTCAATTAAACCACCCAAATCTATAAGGACACCCTAATGTCTATTTTCACCCCACTTAGACACTCAAAAAATTAAGCTCCATGACAACCAATATATTGCCATGTGGTCATGATCCTTGCACTCTCAAAGTGTCCAATCAAATGATGCCACAACATCATCATCTTAAATCTAAACAGAACCAGGCACCACGGTTTGGCTTCAACCTTGCACCTTGTCAGCGCGCCAGCAGTGTTGCCATAAAACACAGATTAGGAGGCCACATTGAAAAAGAAGAGCTCGCCATTGCAGCACCTGCGTCATGGAGCTCCATGCGACCCAACAAAACACATATTCTCCAACACAAATCTCCACCGCAAATCAGAAGGAACCATCGTCAATCACGCTCAACCGCACGAACCACCACTAGACTTCCACAATGCAACAACCAAGTGGAAAACGCAATGCACACATGCAGATTCAGAATGCCCTACACGTCGCATGCACCAGAAACGTGAATGAACCAGAGAAGATGCGACGTGAACTGCATCACACCACCACGCGCACCTTCGTCATAGCAGAATGAAGAACGATGAACTCAACAATAGATAGAAGATTACCTCCCGCAAACGAAACGCACCAAACCTACAACTCACTATTAGGTCGACAAAACACGCAAACACCACCTTTCTTAAGATTTTAAACATTTAGAAAAAAAAGATGAAAGATAAAATTTCATTGATATCTCTAGAAGAAAAAACTATTACAACAATTAAAATTGTCTTTATTTATAATAAAAGAAGGGTGCAGAAAAATCCTATTGTAGATGATGCTCCATTGTGTCATTGCCAGCCTATAATCTGTTGAGGTTGTTAGCAGTGGATAGTGGAAAAGATTATGCAACTGAATGGGATGATTTGATTGTCTGCCCTTGCTGAGTTGGTATATTTAATGATTCACGTGAAAATCCAATTTTACCCTTTTCATCATTTTCGTAATTTAACATCCCCCTACAAGCTGGAGTATGGTAAATATCAATCATGCCCAGTTTGGAAATGGAGTGAAAATGGGCAGAGGTAAATCTTTTGTAAAGAAATTAACTAGCTGCTCTTTGTATGAAATTGGTAATAAACGTAGGACCCCCTCTTGAAGCTTGGTTCGAACAAAATGACAATCAATCTCCAAATGCTTTGTTCGCTCATGAAAAACGGAGTTGGCAGCTATGTGCAGGGCACTTTGATTATCACAATAGAGAACAGGTGCTCTAGAACAAGTAATGTGTAGATCACGTAAAAGAAATATCAGCCACTGTAACTCGCAGGCAGTAGTGGAAAATGCCCTGTACTCAACTTTAGAAGAAGATCTTGAAACTGTTTGTTGCTTCTTTGCTTTCCAAGAAATTAATGATGAACCCAAAAAGAAGCAATATCCTGAAATGGATTTTCTAGTGTCAAGACAGCCAACCCAATCTGCATCAGAGAATCCTAGTAATTGAATTTCTGATTTTCTTGGAAAGAACAAGCCTCTACCTGGGCTTTTTTTAAGATATCTCACTATTCTGCAAGCAGCTTGGTAGTGTGTCAAAGTTGGATTATTTAAAAATTGACTAAGTTGTTGAGTGGCAAAGGAGATGTCTAGCCTAGTGGTGTTCAAGTAAAGTAATTTTCCAATTAATCTTCTATAGGTTGCTATATCTTCATATGACTTCCCTGCATCTTGATATAACTTAATTGAATGATCAAGTGGTGTTTTGGCAGGCTTTGGTCCAAGTAGACTAAATTCATTTAGAAGATCTAAACAATATTTCCTTTGATAGATTGATATACCCAGTTTGGAATGTTCCTGAAGTGTAGATGCATAACATAAGGAGCCAAAAACTTTTAAATCATGCAAGTTAGGTTTGTGCTTGTGTAATAAGAAGTAAGGTTATTTGTTTTCAAGAAGAGTACTGGGTACTCTATTTATTATGTATGTAGCATGGAGAATAACATAAGACCAAAACTGTTTTGGTAATTTTGATTGGAAAAGAAGAGCTCTCCCTACATTAAAAACATGTTGGTGTTTACCATTTTGTTGTGGGGATTCCACACAAGTTATTTGGTGCATTATTCCTTTTGAAGCATAAAACTGTGGTATAGCAAATGTAGGACCGTTATCCGTTCTTACAACTTTTACTCTTGCACTATATTGTTTCTTAATCAATTTGATGAAATTTTGTACATGATCTCTTACTTATGCTTTAGATTTTAACAAAATGACCCATGTAAAGTGACTAAAATCATCAACAACAGTCAAGAAATAAGAATGACCATGTATAAAATGTATGGATAAAGGCCCCCAAATGTCAAAATGAAGCAACTCATAAGGTGAAACAACTTTGTTCAAACTAGTTTTATATGGTAATTTCTTGTGTCTAGCATAATGGCATACATCACAGTTTGCCTTTGGATCAACAACAATAAAGGGAAATTCTGAATTCATAGAAATCATCTTTGAAATTGATAGGTGTCCTAATCTAAAATGCTATAAGGCATCTTCAGGTAAAGTTTGATTATCAGCTGTTTGGATATTTGAACAAGAGGCTTGTTTGTCATCAATAACTAAGTGATATAGCCCTTCAAACTTTTCAGCAGAACCAATCATCCTCTCGGATTGATGGTCCTAAATAACACAACGGGAATTATTGAAGGAAACAACACAATTCAAGGTAGAAATTAACTTTGATACTGAAATCAATTTGAATGAAAAATTTGGTACACACAAAACATTTGTAATGAAGAAACCAGGAGAAAAAACAACAGTACCAGTATACTTTGCAATTGAAACATGACCATTAGGCAACCTTATGCTTATTGGTTTAATTTCATTGAAAGTTTGAAAAGTTTTAAAAGATGCACAAATATGATCACTTGCTCCCGAATCAATGATCCGAGAACCAATACAAAAACTGTTGAAGGAAGAAGAGATGTTGATAATACCTGATTTTTTTGTTTCACTTGGTGAATGACCAGACTGAAATGTGCTAACCTGGTTAGCTAAGGAAGCAGAATGTTGGTTAATGCCAGAACCTTGAATTAAACTAAGTATCTTCTCATATTGCTCATGAGTGAAAGTAGATGGTGTAGTAGAAATATCTCCATTTGTTGATAGATCTTCCTTTAAATCTCTAGTGTCACTGCAAGCATTGTTGATCATTGATGAATTCCCTTTCTGAAAATGAGGAGGAAAGCCATGTTTCCTATAGCAAGTGTCTACTGTGTGTCCTGTCTTTCCACAATAAGCGCATATTTTCCTTGGTCCAGAATTTTGTACAAAACCTTTCCTTCTTCCCTGCATCCTTTTATCGACAATGTTTATGAGAACCTTTGAGTCATCATTGACAATGAAATTTCCTTGTCTTTCATGTTGAATCACCATAGAGAAAATTCGGTTAATGCTAGGAAGTGGGTCCATCAAGAGAATCTGTGATTTAACAACTAAAAAATTCTCATTCAAACCAGTTAAAAATCTTATAACATGATTAAGATTATGAAAGTGTCTAACATTCCTCATAGTAGTATAGGTGCATTTAACTGGGCAAGCACAACAAGGAATAGGCATATAAGTTTCAAGCTCTTCCCAAAGTATTTTCATATCAGAATAAAATTCTGTGAGAGAGAGAGAACCTTATTTTAGACCGTAGATTTCTTGTTGCAGCTCAGATAATCTGATAAGGTCTCCTTGGGAGAATCGTTCTTTCAAATTATTCCACACATCTATAGCATTTTCCAGAAATATGATGCTCTGGCTAATGGACTTAATCACAGAGTTTATAATCCATGAGTGAATAATTATGTTGTAGCGACTCCAACTCTTATAACTTGGATCAAAAGTGTTGGGAATTGGTATACTCCCATCAACAAACTCAAACTTATTTTTGGCACCCAAAGCACATTTCATGGTTCGAGCCTACGCATGATAACTTGAACCATTCAATATGGGAGTGACAATAACAGAGGAAGGGCTATCACCTGGATGAATATAATATGGATTAGTGGGATCTTGTGATGGATCTATTTGACCACCACCAGTATTGGAACCAGAACCACCACCTCAGGCCATCAGAGTTACAACCAGGCTTTAAGATACCATCTTGAGATTTTAAACGTTTAGAAGCAAAAGATGAAAGATAGAATTTCATTGATATCTCCAGAAGAAAAAACTGTTACAACAATTAAAATTGCCTTTATTTATAATAAAAGAAGGGTGCAAAAAAATCCTATTGTATCATTGCCAGCCTATAATCTATTGACGTTGTTAGCATGGATAGTGGAAAAGATTTTGCAGCTGAATGGGATGATTTGATTGTCTACCCTTGCTGAGTTGGTATATTTAATGATTCATGTGAAAATCCAATTTTACTCTTTTCATAATTTTCGTAATTTAACAACCTTCACTTCGAATCGCAACAAAGCGTTTGACAAACCATCTACTCCACGTGAAACCGCGAGTTCACCACTCAACCTAGATGCAGATTGCATCAATGCCATGAGTTCCATCTCAGATCTGCATTCCTTGCTTCATCCACAGGTGAACAACATAAACCCCTGGAGGAAGGAACCCTAACGGAGGAAAGAGAAACTTATTTTAAGAAAAAGAAGGGACCACCATATGTTAGCCCTTCATTGACTAGTCAGTTAGCAAGTCAAATTTTCAAATTAATCAAAGTTTGGTCAAAGATAGTCAAACAACAGAAACTAAAGTACAAATGTAGATATATTTTGATTTATCTGCAAATTTGGATTATAAGATTAAAAAAGGATGATTTGAAAAAATGTATATATTAGTGGGTGATAATTTATCAGATATCTTTAAGTAATTAATTTATTTATGTATATAAGAAATTATCAACTAACTATATTTGTCAAATGGTTTTAAAACTGGCTATATCTCCCCAAATATTTATAGATATTCATAACCACCATAAAGATAAATTATATTTATGATTATTTTAAAAGATATTTGAGAGATTTAAACAATAAAAAAGCCAAATCCAAGACCAATCGAGTCCTACATAAAGAGATCAAGAGAAGGTAGAAAAACAAGTTTGGAACATCAAAGCTTAGGCACTAGTGCATTTTTGGATTTTTAAATCAGTCATTATGCCTCAATTGCTGTAAAAACGAGGCATATAAAAATGTGGTGACATTTTTAAAATTTTAGTGAACTTTTATGTCTCGGTTGTTCTAATAACCAAGGCCTAATGCTTGTCAAAATTTGCAAAATTCCCGCTTATTTGAACTTTTTAATTTGAATGATGAAGATTCTTGTTCGGTTCCTTTTCAACCGAGGGATAAAAGACTTTTTGCTTCAGTTTTCCATGCACCCGAGGCAGATAAGGTCATTTCTACATGTTCACCAGTGCAAGAAAGGATTTCTACCGTAGTTATTTTGGCCATTTCGCCTCGATTTAAGACACGAGGTATATCTAGTCGAGGCAAAAAAAGGGTTGCCTTTCTGCCTCAGTTCTTAACCGAGGCATATCCTATCGTTACTACCTTGGTTTTGATGGGAGCTGAGGCGTAATATGCATTAAAAATTTAAAATAAAATGTCCTAATAGGCGTCAAAATTGTTGGTCTTTTTTTGCTCGACCTTCGTTGCGATGCCACGAAGAAGCGACCTGAAGCCCCCCTTTCCACCTTTGAGACGCAACATCAGCCGCACGGACAGGAACATGTTGCCATCTCTCAAGGAGCATTGGATTACATCATTGAGGTGTCAGAATCCAGTGACAAGGTGTTGGTGTTGTATAAGACCTGTGAAATTTAATTAATTAAATAAATAAATAATTAATAAATGCGTGTAGCAGAGCCTTTATGACATTAAATATTAATTGATGTGATGAGGAAAAGTACTAGTTCAAATGGTTGAGAGTACTTGATTGTGTGAGAGGACTTAGGTTTAAGTCCCATGTATGCTCTTTTGTGTGTTATTTAATTGATTATTATTTTAATAATATGCTTGATCATGTTGAGTGGTTGAATGGTTGTGCATTAATTTGACATTAGCATGGTATGGGTTTGAACCTTGGTAGAACCAAATTAAACTTTCTTTTGCCAAAATTTTCTGTGGCATGAATGTGAAAGGGCATAGGAACCCTAGTTGACTTAGGAGCAGCCAAGAGGGCCAGAAAACCACAAATAATGAATAACAATTAAGCCTTGTTAATGACAATTTTCGTTTTTGGGTCATTAAGCAAAATTAAGGCTTGTTTAACTGGCCAATTAAGGGAAAAAGAGAGGGGTTGAAGGTTGCCATTGTACTGCACATTAGGGAGAGAGAATTCAGAGTGAAATTGTGTGGCTGATTGATGCATAGAGGCTAAATTGGATAGAGAGCTAAAGCTAGCCATTGGGAGCAAGGAAGGAGCCAATAATATTCAAGTTTTAGCAAGGAAACCAGGTTAGGGGAGTTGAAACTGCCCTTTTTAATTCCTATTGCTCAATTGTATGAAATGTATGTTAAACTGAATGCATATATTCTACCTATTCTGCGATTTTCGTGTTTCTGAAAAATTTCCAGAAATCGCCTGGCGGGCAATTCATAGCCGCTAAGCGACTCATGTAAATTGGAGTGGGTTCTGGGTTCCTGAAGAGGAACTGTCTGGCGGCATGGGCATGGTCGCCAGACGATACATGTTTGTCACCCAATTTTCTGGGTTCAGTTTGAATTGCCTGGCGGTGATGAACACCCGTCAGGCGACATGAATCAATTTGACTCAATTTTGGTGTTTTGGGGTTTCTAGGATGATTCTGATCGGGGAAAAAGATAACACTAACTGTGTGTGAATGATTGGAAGTCATAATTCGTTGGATTATATGTAATTGAAGGTTCAATTGGATAAAAAATTGTATGAAAATTATTTTAGGGTTGATGATTTGGGATTTGTTATAGTTGCAGGAAATTAAGTGGAAAATGTTAATGGAATTTCGTATATTGGAAGTTTTAGGAAAGAACCGTGAACCTAAACACGTAAGTGCAACCTATTGGGTCGTAAATCGATTGAAACCAGAATAGTTGAGGTTGGTTAAGGTTCGTGTGTGCAGGGAGAAGTTTTGGGTTCCTGGAACAGCAAGAACCGCCTGGCGGCACCCAATTTGTCGCCAGGCGCTATATCAAAGCATTGTGTTTCTTGTGTTTTTGGTGTACCGTGGAGATTAGGAAATTAATCTAGATCATGTGGAGCATAATCTTAGGAGTTTGGAATGTTATGGGGATTTGCCTACGTTGAAAATGTAGGGTAAATATTACTAAGGCCTAATTGTGATGTGCTGGAGTGGGGTGAAGTTGAGGTAATACTTAGGGGTAAAGGATAGAGATAGAATATAAGTGTTTTAAGGTTAACAGTGGCAGTTGGATAACAAGTAAAACATCTTAACTTAAGTGTGAATGAATGAGTAGGGGGAAATGGTTTACCTTAAGTACCCTTGGTACAGATACCTACTACTATGACAAGAAACTGGGCTGGTGTGTGAGATAGTAGTAACATTATAGATACCGTGGTGGGTACCTAACTTGCCATATGTTAATAAAAGTGTACACAATTGGGGTTATATGTCTAGTTTTAAATCACTAGCGAAGGATATATATACATAATGTAGCGTGATGAAATGTCTGGGCTTGAAGGTGGCTAAAGATGTTGGAGATAATCTGAACGAAAATGGATTCAAATTGGATGTCTAAGGAAACGTCCATGGCTGTCTGAGAAATTAGTATTGTGCAAGTACTGATGTAGCGTTTTGGCGGTAGTGTGTGACCTGTCAACGATAGCTTCAAAGTTAGTGGGTCATGGAGCGAAAGGCGCCTAACGATGAGGGAGGTTCCATCAGGCGATGTTTGCAACGTTAGTGGGTTCTAAGCGCATGGCACCTGGCAGTATGTGTCCCCCGCCAGGCGATCTAGAAGAATGTTGCGCCTGGCAACTCTAGAGCAGCGCCAAGCGATATTACTGCAACAGAAGTTGTGTTGCTTGTTTTGGATGTGCGTGGTCTACAAGGCTTTGGTGATATCTTGAAGGTCGGCTTGGTGGTGTTCCTTAAGTTGTGGCTCAGAATGTATCCCTTGAGTTATGGCTCAGAATAGAGGTTAAACACATGGCATTCCTTGAGTTGTGGCTCGGAATGACATCTCTTGAGTTGTGGCTCGGGATGACGAATGAACACGAGAAACTATGAAGTTGTGGCTCGGGTTGGCTAGTGTTGCCGATGTGAGTGTGCGTGTTGTGGTGCGTACGGATGGGTCCATTTTGATTGACCTCCTTAGTATTAAGCTAACAAGTTTGGTAGTCTTGGGGACGTTATAAATGTTATTCATATTGGGAACTTCACCAGGCGTTACGAAGTGTGGTCCGTAGCATGGTTTCCTGCACGTGCCCTACTAGTTGTGGCTGGTAGGTGTGGTAGTAAGACACCTTGAGATACTCATCAGAAGACGTTGAACACGGGTAACATGAAGGTGGCCATGTGACATGAAACCAAAGGTGGTGGAACCCCTTGGATGAAGGTGAAGAAGAGAACTCCATGGAAGAGTGTGGGTTAGCATAAGCAAGGTGAATGATGAAGGTTGTTCTCGAAATTTGGAGTGAAAGGTGAGTAATGAACTCTATCGTAGAGAAGATAGAGGAAGGTGGCAAGAGGAGATGATTCAATCCTCTACCTCAAGTGACTCTCAAAAGGCAATAGGAGTGCAATACTCTCAACACTAGGCATCTATTGCTTAAAATTCAAGAGTGATTACAATAGCCTAAAATTTAGGCTTTTATATGAAAGCAAATACATATAAGCATTCTTAGCTCTTGGATGAGAAAGGCCTTCAATCTTGGTCGTGGAAGATGGCTTGGAGAAGGAGCAATGCTCACGACAATTGGATGATGCCTTGGAAAAGGAGTAAGCATTCCTAGCCCTTGGATTCGTGAGGTGTAGGAAGGAATGTTGACTTCCACTTAGTCCACCTTAGACCTTTGGTAGCTCATGGCCAAATCTCCTATTGGGCTTAGTCAAGCCCAATTTTAGCAATTCAAGTACACATTGTTTGACTTATTATTCTAGAAAGCAAGGCCTCAACAATGGGCCAATCTTATTGCTATTCTACTGCTCTTTGATACACCTCTTCAAATCTTCACATCTTCTTTAGTCCATGTGAAGAGTGTGAGAAGCCCATGTGGGTTTGGGCCATCTTGAATGAAGCCCAATTGGATCTTTTTGAGCATGCCCTATCTTGATGGGCTTGGGCTTGAAGGTGCACCTTGGCTTGATGTTGGGCTTGTTGGGGTCACATCAAAAGGATGGGATTCTTTTGGTGTGCTTGTAAACTATATGTTTTATGTATATGTTTGTTTAATTGTAAGCTCACTCTATCTGCTTGTGTTTGGTGTAACACCCCAACTAAAATTCGGTGTTACTAGATGTTCTTTACTTGTCTAATGTATCATTTACTTAAGGAAAAATTTATTTGTATTCAATTAACAAATACCAAACAAAAAAAATTATAATACATCACTCGAATGTATCATCTATTACATATACATGATATTTATGCGAATAAAATGTTAACATACATATAAGTGTTTGTAACAGAAGTTTGTTTATACTTTTACAACCAACTAAAGGTACTTTAAGTTTGAAATACATCATAAACAAGTTACGCCATATTAGTCTTAGCTTTAACATAATCCAAAGTTACAAGAAAAGTTAGGCTAAACAATTTCATTGTTACATGTTAGGTCTCTAATTTCTTCCTCTGAAAAATAAAGAAAGTAAGGGTGAGTATTTTCCTTAACTCTGAAACTTCATCATAACATTTCAAAATATGGTCATTTGAATAAACTTTCAATTGAATGAAACATTTTCATAAAAGTTTAAATCTTTATAATGTTATAACTAACCATGGCAAAAATATCAAAATCAAATTAATCAATAAAATAATCATTTTCATATGTTTTAAATTTAGGATATTAAAATCCTCATTATCAATCTTTTAATAATCATATTCGTATAATTATGAGTTTCAACTCATCAGTATATTCGTCTCATGTTCTTTCTTTATATACTTTGGGTCCTAAACACTACCATTAGACTTTTCTGAATCATAATGGTCTTACGCCAATATGGATAGTGCCAACAAGATAAACGTTCTCACGGATACAATGTAAACGTTATTCCACCTTCCTGGTCTTACAATATAGTCAAGAGGAATGTCGAGAATAGAGTGCGATGCTTGTGAATTTTCAAATACCCGACTAATTGTGTACGTCAATTCAGGGTATCTATATCACCAACCTCCATTCTCCTAGGTCTATCAGACCTTTCTCTGGACTCTATACCCAGTGTATCTCTGTACTATCCATACAGTCCCTTTTATTCTTTATTTCTGTACGTTAATTTATAGTCATGCTTTCGCATTATCTTTATAATTTTTGAGATTTTCACAAAATTTTGGTAGCATAACAACTGCGTTTCTAATTTTTTCACAATTTTCAAAATAGGAAAAACAACCTAGTTAAAAAGAATTTAAAATCAACAACCACGTATAAATCATTCTTTCACAATAACTTTACAGAAAATTAATCAAAACAGTAATTAAAACATAATTTCATATAAAATCTTATAAGTAAAATACCAAATTTGTTTTATTTATAACTTTTTGTATAAAACTTCAAATAAGATAATTCTTGAACCTAACCCTAGGTTTTCATACCCAAGGAGTCCATTTTTCAACTCAAAATTTCAAGATAATGTATGAAAATTTCAGAATCAAGAAGATATATTGTATACTTAAAGAAAACTTGCTAAGATAAAGACTTAGAGATTTGAGATATACCCCCATACCTTGAAGATGCTAATTATACTCTAAGATGAAAATGAAGACCTCACGATTCTAGATTTCCCTCTCCAACTTCAATTATTTTCACAAGAGTTTAGACCTCTCCTTCTCTATTGTTTTGGATTTTGTGAAGAAGATGTGTAAAGTGAAGTCCTATTTATAGGAAAAATCTTGGACAATGGATAAGGATACATTGATGGTAAATTTATGAGACTCCTTAGTGAGGATAAGTTTATTTTGACCATAGAGAGAAGCTTGGTTGAAATTCCCATTGTAGTAAAATTCATGGTAGTTGCAAGAAGACTTGTTGACTTTCTAGAAGACTTGTTTTTACTCCAAAGTGTAAAATTCATATCTCTTACCACACAGCTCTATCTGTAAATCCCAACAGTGAACTAAACAACTATGTTTCTAGAACAGGTCGAACAAATTGGAGATCAATCCAACAGTTAATAAAACTGGAATCAAATTTTTACTAAAATAACCCAAAAGACGCTAGTTCAAACTGCAAAAACTATTTCTCTAACCATAGACCTCTAAATCCAAATCCAAAGGTCAAACTTTAGTATTGTGTCTTAATAACTTTGTATCAAAATTTCATCTTGATCCAACGGTTAACAAAGTGGGAATAAAATATTTACCAAGGTAACTCAGAATTGGATAGCAGCTGGAGACCTTACTTTTACACTATAGTGCGGAAGTAACTGCTCCTTGCATACACCTCCAATTCAAAATCTCACCGTTCATATTGAAGAACTATGTTTTAAGAATGCTCTATAAAACTTTCAGCCTAATCCAATGGTTAATAAAGCCTTAATCACAATTTTACTTACATAACTCAAAATAAGAAGTAGTTAGCATCCAAAAAAAATAAATCATCTTTTACATTGTATAAAGCCCTTTGTCAATTTACTTATGAAATCATAAAATTACTTCATACTATATATTTAAACAAGAAAGTTAAATATAATTAATATAAAATAGAGGGTGTTAGATTTGGTGATGATCGTGTACGCGGTACGCGGGAGCAGATGATGTTGCAGGTGGATCTGGTGAGGCATAGAGCCGGAGCACGAGCTAAACTGGGAGGAGTTTTTCACCAGATTTCATTATGTTTTTGAAGTTTTATAATTATGGATTTGAGGTATTTCATAATGACGAAATCAAGTTTTAAATTTCCCGCGTTTTTGGGAAATGATGTTTTAATAAATGACGCTTATTTATATTTCTTTATTTTATTATTTAAATTCGTAATATCCCGTCGGGATGTTACATGTTGCATGGGAATTTCAGTGAGTTCGAAAAAGTGATCCTTGATGAAACTCATGTAGAGGATTAGAGAGGGAATTAAAAGGGTTAGGGTTTTTCCATCCAAGTGTTTCTATCAAAGTAAAATCCCAATTTCTATAAAAAATCATCATTATACCAAATTCAATCTTGAAAACCCAAGAATATACAAAAAACGCAGAAAAAAAAGTGCAAAAGAATAAAAAAACGAACCAAAATGTGTGGTTGAACGGGAATAAACGGAGTATGATTGAACGACGGACGAATGATATTGATGGAGATGTGACAATGAGTAAGGGCAAGGATGCACTTGAAGAAATTGGAGGACCCATGACAAGGGCTAAAGCAAAGAAAGCAAAGGAAGCTCTTCCACAAGTGTTGTCTATATTATTTGAATACAAGCCCAAGTTTTAAGGAGAAAAAACGAAGGTTGTGAATTGCATCATAGACCAAATGGAAAAGGACTAATGCACCAATTTACTATAGTTTTTTTTATGTTATTAGTTTATTTAAATAATGGCCCAATCCTTTGTAAAAATTGGTTGACCAAATTATGTTTTAGGTTAACTAATTAATGGGCTTTAGTTTGCTTTATTTTTCAACTAGAGAATAAAACCCCACCAAGAGGAGGAGGAGGAGGAGGGCCACAAAGGAATGAAGGGAGCGTAGAAGGAGTAAAGTTGAATATGCCACCTTTCAAGGGGAGGAGTGATCCTGAAGCTTATTTGGAGTGGGAGCTCAAAATTGAGCATGTATTTTCTTGCAATAACTATAGTGTGGAGCCAAAGGTAATGCTAGCAACATCTGAATTTTATGATTATGCTTTAATTTGGTGGAACAAGCTGCAAAGAAATAGGATTAGAGATGAGGAGCCTATATTGGACACTTGGGCTAAGTTGAAAAGGGTCATGAGGAATGGTATGTACCTTCTAGCTTCCACATGGACTTAAAATTGAAATTACAAAGACTTTCTCAAGGAAACAAGGGAGTGGACATATATTATAAGGAGATGGAGATTTTTATCATCCAAGCCAAAATTGAAGAAGACCCTGAGCTAATTATGACATGTTTCCTTAATGGATTAAATAGTGTTATTAAAGATGTTGTTGAGTTGTAGGAGTTTGTGAAGATGAAGAAAAATTAGAAGAAAAATTACAATAAGAAAGAGTTCTACCAATTTCAATTCTTCAAACTAGAGGTATAGAGTAAAGAAAAAAGGTGTTGCCTCCTCTAGCAACACAGCGATTTCTAACAAAGGAAAAACACTTCAAAAGAAACTTGAACATCCACCAAAGAGGACTAGAGAAGTGAAATGTTTTAAATGTTTGGGCATGAGACATTATGCCTATGAGTGTCCTACAAAGAAGACCATTCTTAAGGATAATGGGGAGTGCACAAGCCATTCTAATGATAGTGACAAAGAGGAAGAAGAGAGTGATGGAGAGTTGAAAGCTAATGAATGAGAGTTGTACATGATTAGGAGGATGCTAGGAAGTCAAGTGAAGGCCGAGGATGCATCTCAAAGGAAGAATATTTTTCATACAAGGCTTGGTAATCATTGATGGAGGAAGTTGTACCAATATGGTGAGTTCAATATTAATGTCAAAGATGAACATGGACACTAAACCGTATCCTAAGCCATACAAACTTCAATGGCTTAGTGAAGGAGAAGAAGTCCAAGTGAAACAACAAGCTAAAGTATCTTTCTCCATTTGGAAATATCAAGATAAGATCTTATGTGATGTTGTTCCAATAGAGGCCAAGCATATTCTTTTTCGAAGACCGTGACAGTATGACATCAAACCCATTCATGATGGCTTCAGTGACAAAATTTCTTTCATGTATCAAGGTAAAAAAGTGGTTCTCAAACCCTTGTCTCCTAAAGAGGTGTGTGAGGATCAAATAAAATTGAGAGAAAAGTTAGCAAATGAGTGAAAGAGTGAAACACTTGAGAGGAAAAAGAAAAAGAGTGAAACACTTGAGAGGAAAAAGAAAAAAAGTGAAACACTTGACAGGAAAATGAGAGAAAATGAAACGCTTGAGGGCAAGCAACTTTATTTAGCAAAAGAAAGGGAAGTAAGGAGGGTGCTTTGTGCAAGGCAACCCCTCTACTTATTGTTTTGTCAAAATAATATTTTAAATGCTAATCAATTTGGCAAATTTGAATTTCCCTATAGTATTGAGTCTCTTTTGTAGAATTTTAAAGATGTGTTTCTAGTGAGTGTCCCTGATGGTTTGCCACCTTTAAAAGGAATTAAGCATAACATTGATCTCAATCTGGGAGCTCCTTTGCCCAATAGGCCAACTTATAGGAGCAACCCACAAGAGACCAAAGAGATTGAAAGTAAGTGATTGAACTTATGAGCAAAGGTTAGGTGAGGGATACCGTTCGTCCATGCGATGTACCTGTGATTCTGGTTCCCAAAAAGGATGGCTCATGGAGGATGTGTTATGATTGTAGAGCCATAAACAACATCACCATCAAGTATAAGCATCCAATTCCAAGGTTAGATGATCTTCTTGATGAACTTTATGCTGCATGTGTGTTTTCCAAAATTGATCTTAAAAGTGGCTATAATCAAATTAGGATTAGAGAAGGTGATGAATGGAGAACTACCTTTAAAACTAAATATGGATTGTATGAGTGGTTAGTTATGCCCTTTGGTTTGACTAATGCACTTAGTACTTTTATGAGGTTGATGGACCATGTTTTAAGAGAGTTTATTGGTAAATTTGTTGTGGTGTACTCTGATGATATTCTGATCTATAACATTAGTCTTAAGTTGCATGTTGAGCATTTGTAATCTGTTTTGAGTGTGCTTAGAAAAGAAAAATTGTATGTCAATCTAGAAAAATGCAGCTTTTATTTTGATCATGTGGTATTTTTGGGTTTTGTTGTGAGTTCTAAAAGTGTACAAGTTGATGAGGAAAAGGTCAAGGCCATCCAAGAATGGCCTATACCTAAGACTGTGAGTGAGGTAAGGAGTTTTCATAGTTTAACAAGTTTCTATATGAGATTTTTTAAGGATCTTAGTACCTTGGCTGCACCTTTAAATGAAATTGTTAAAAATAATGTGAGTTTTAGATGGGGAGAGAAACAAAAGGAGGTCTTTGCTGCCCTTAAGCATAAGCTAACCAATGCACCTATTCTTGCCATGCCTAATTTTGCAAAATCTTTTGAAATTGAGTGTGATGCATCAAAAGTGGAAATTGGGATTGTTTTGCTGCAAGATGGACATCCAATTGCTTATTTTAGTGAAACATTAAGTGGGGTTAGAGCTTTAAAGACTTGGAAACACTATTTTTTACTCAAATAATTTGTCATTCTTAGTGATCATAAGTCCTTGGAGATGGGTATGCTTAATAAGAGTCATGTTCAATGGGTAGCATTTTTGGAGCAATTTCCATAAGTCATCAAGTATAAAAAGGGGAAAGAAAATATAGTGGTTGATGCCCTGTCTAGGAGGCATGCATTGCTTTCTATGCTTCAAACTAAACTATTTGGTCTTGAATCTTTGAAAGAGATGTATAAGGATGATGTGGATTTTGCTGAAATATTTACTGCATGTGAAAAGTTTTCTGAAAATGGTTACTATAGGCATAATGGATTCTTGTTTAAAGTAAATAAATTGTGTGTGCCTAAGTGTTCCATTAGAGAGTTACTTGTGATCGAATCACATGGGGAGGGGGTTTAATGGGCCATTTTGGGGTTCAAAACACTTTGGACATTTTGCAAAAGCATTTCTTTTGGCATCATATGAAACGTGATGTGCATACGTTTTGTGATCATTGTATTATGTGTAAAAAAGCTAAATCTTAGGTTAAGCCTCATGGATTATATACTCATTTGCCAGTTCCTAAATATTCTTGGACTGACATTTCTATAGACTTTGTTATGGGGCTGCCTAAAACAAAGAATGGAAAGGATTTTGTGTTTGTTGGTATTGACAAGTTTTCTAAAATGGTACACTTCATACCTTGCAAGAAGGTGGATGATGCTTGTCATGTGGCCGACTTGTTTTTCAAGGAAATAGTGAGACTTCATGGAGTACCAAGGAGCATTGTGAGTGATAGGGATACAAAATTCCTTAGTCACTTTTGGAGGACTTTGTGGGTTAAGACTGGTACTAAATTATTGTTTTCTACTACTTGCCACCAATAAAATGATGGTCAAACTGAGGTAGTGAATAAAACTTTAGGCATATTACTTAGGACTATTTTAAAGAAAAATCTTAAGTCTTGGGAAGCCTATTTGCCTTGTGTTGAGTTTTCTTATAATAGGGATGTCCATAGCACAACTAATTATTCACCTTTTGAGATTGTATATGGATTTAACCCTTTAAGTCCTCTTGATTTGCTGCCTATGCCTAACATTTCCATGTTTAAGCATAAAGAAGCACATGTTAAAGTTGACTATGTGAAGAAGTTACATGAGCAAGTAAGTGGTCGAATTGAAAAGAAAAATGAAAGCTATGCAAAGCAAACTAACAAAGGTAGCAAGAAGGTTGTCTTCCAACCCGAAGATTGGGTTTGGGTCCACGTGAGAAGGGAAAGGTTTCCAGAACAAAGGAAATAAAAGCTTCAACCAGGGGAATGGTGAATTCCAAGTGCTTGAAAGAATCAATGACAATGCTTACAAAATTGATCTACCCGGTCAGTATAATGTTAGTTCCACCTTCAATGTGTCTGACTTATCTCTTTTTGATGTTGATGGAGAATCTAATTTGAGGACAAATCCTTCTCAAGAGGGAGAAAATGATGGAGATGTGACAATGAGAAAGGGGAAGGATGCACTTGAAGAACTTGGAGGACCCATGACAAGGGCTAAAGCAAGGAAAGTAAAGGAAGTTCTTCCACAAGTGTTGTCTATATTATTTGAATACAAGCCCAAGATTCAAGGAGAAAAGACCAAGGTTGTGAATTGCATCATGGCCCAAAGGGAAAAGCACTAATGCACCACTTTACTACAATTTTTTTGATGTTATTAGTTTGTTTAAATAATGTCCCAATCCTTTGTAAAAATTGGCTGACCAAATTATGTTTTGGGTTAACCAATTAATGGACTTTAGTTTTGCTTTATTTTCAAGTTGTAATAAGGGCCCATTTAGCAACCTAAGAATCAGCCTTTGGGAGATCAAGAGGAAGAAGCATAGTTGAATGCTTTTGGGTTGCCAAAATTGTAGTTACAATAAGCCACTAAGTAGAGGATCATTAATAGCCTAAATGGGATTTAGTTGTAATTTATTGGTCTTTCATAATTTTGATGGTTAAAGCTTTTATATAAGCTGAACTATTTTTATCAATGAAACAAGTTGAGTTTTGTTCAGAAATATTATAGTTTTTCTCTTGAACATTTTGAAGTAAAAACACTCTTGTTCTCAACCATTTGTGAGAGTTTCCTCCCTTGGAAGTAAATACTTTTAAGCCTTATCTTTCATAGCAAGTGAAGACACACATCCACTCATCTTCAAGGTTGTCATGGCTTCTAGCCTAGCCTTGTAGTGGTATGCTTCTCACATTTTACCATTTCTTTCCTTTCCATTTTATGTCTTCTTATTCCTTTAATTGTTCTTGGTTTTCTATGATTTATGTGCTTTCCATTTCCTTTTCATTTTGAATCAATTCATCATCTTCTTCTCTTGAGCTTTGTGAAAGGAACCTTCACATCTAGATAGCTTGCTATCTTAATGTCCAGTGGGGATTTCACTTAGCTTTCTTAACCAACTCACACCATATTCAATAATCTTAAAAGAAAACAACATAATCCTTCATCAAATGGCATCATTAAGCATGATAACAGCCCCAAAACGAAATGACCCATTATGCAAAATAAGCTTAAATAGAATGCTTCATCCATTAAGCACAAAAATAGAATCTGAATTAAGAGTAAGATAAACTTTACCATACAAAACAATAACCTCAAGGTTTCAATTCATTCTTTGTAAGGAATCAACACATTAAATTAGTGATCCATGGATTTCAAACAAAAGCTTAACCCAAAACGAAATATAATCCTTGAATATTAAGAAAACGGTGCAAAAAACGTGAAACAATAACAGAGCAAAATATCGAATTGTGAATAAAAGATGAAACATGGATTCAACAAGGTCCCAATGTTAAAATGAAACTGCCCAAGCTTCCAAATGTGCAAAAAACGTAAAATCCACAATGGATGCTGTCAATAATGCATAAAAATGTGAGGAAATTGTGTTAAATCATCAAAACTCGAGTGGTACCTCCATGGGTAAACATACAAAGCTTCCAAAACATAAAAAAATGGAGAGTGGGGAGAAGAAGGTGGCTACTACCCTAAAAAAACATGGTCACATCACCATAGTCCAAAGAATTTACAAAACTGTCATTCTGCCACTGTTAATTACAAAAATGCCATTGTGGGCTGAAAATGTTGGCCTAGTGACGTGGACAGGTTATGGGGCAAAGATGGCAATGATGTGGCAACCCTCTCTTCATCTTAAAATTAGTGTCCAAGCTCCAAAATTTGCTCCACAAAATATCTAAAAACAATTAGAAACAAATATTAGACCAATTAATGCCAAATTACTCAGAATTCGAAAAAAATGGCCCAATGAGGCCCAATTAAGGAAAATGCACTAACAGAAGATAATTAAGCACGAAACAGGCATCAAGATGGGCACGAAAGGACAATGTAATAAAGGAAAATAATGACTCATCAGTCTTATTATGTGTAGGGAAATTATTGCAGTTTGGAATTGTAAAGTGTGTTCTTTTTGGTGTTATAGTATGATAATTATGTTTTAATTGATGAACCTTGAAGGATTTGTGAAATACATATTTTTTGGTTTAAGTTTTAAGGTAAGGGCAACTATCTTTTTTTTTTTTAATAATGTTTGGATTTTAGGTATTAAGATGTATTATCTTGATGAGTATAATATATTTTGGGGTAATCATCCTTATTCTATGGATGAATTGATGGCGAGATGAGGAATGGTGATGCATGAGCAAAACTGAGAATTTTATTTTTTTGGTTTGGTTGAATTTTTGTTCATGGTAACAATTGCGGTTTATGGTTTTGGGTATGATTATGGAATTGAATGTTTGAATTAGTCAATTGAGTACTTTTTTTAGTGTTGAATTTATCTATGTGAAATGATGGATATTTTTATGAGTAAAGGTCAATGATTAATGTAATGATATTTGATTAGCATTGAAGTGTTAACACATTAATTCATGGGAAATTGGAGTTTTTGCTATTTTGGTTCAAGAAAAAGAAAATTCAATGTAGAATTTTAGTGGGTAACATTGTATATTTTGTGCATTGAGAGGGTATTATTATATAGCATGGTTGAATGGGTGCAGGATTATGTGGTATCAAGTACAAAATTGGGTTATGGTCAAATGTGTTTGCTTAGTTGATTGAATTTAGTGCAGGGAATATACATGATCTTTAAGTTGAGAAGTGGAAAAAGTAAGAATTTAACGATTTTGAGAATGGACAAGTGTATATTCGTGTGGTAAATGTTATGTAGTGTCTATTTTCAAGTTGGGCGCCTTAGAATTCATGTTTTGGGGTTCAAACCATTTTTCTTTTTGTGTTTCTAAGCATGCATGGTTTTTAAGCGACAGGGTTGGACATTGGGCAAGCCAAATTTACAAGGCATTAGGTGTTGAGTGCCAATTTTGTTGTTGAGCAGTGGAATTGTAAGGCGTTGGGCGTTGGCTGCTGAGCGTTGGCTTCCTAGCACTAGACAGTGGTATTTGCGAGGAAAATGGCGTTGAGCAATAGCGCTAAGCGTCAAGTTGTCTACTTTGATTGTTTTGCTTGATTTGAATGTTATTGCAAGTGTTGAGGTGATGGTACATGAGTATTATGGATGTTGTGATAGATCTTGATGAAAATATTACTTGATATGATGAGGATCGGTGGTTAATCATATGATGGTGTGATCATATGGACATATGTATGTTTATATGTATAAGATGGTGATGTATGTATTCTCATGTAACTGTAAAACTAGGTTGGTTCTTTTACCTAGAGGCCTATAGTGAGTTAGGTAAAAGAGTTTCTTTTAACCATAAGACTTTGGCATAAGCTTAGCAAGAGTGCTCTTACCTAAGTCTTTGGTAAGCAGTAGAGTTTTTTCTTGTAGGTATTATGGAAAGTAGGGACAAAGACCTTTACAAGAGACGTTGGTGTGTAGGAGTTGGTTATGAGAGAATGTCATACTGTGTGATATTACTTGGAGGTAATATGAATTGGTTGAGTATGAACAGATGTCATCATGCTTGGTGAGTTGTATATTGGTATTATATTTGTTTGTAATGTTTCATCTAGTTAGCTCACCTTTGCATGTTTGTGGTTGTAGTTTCCACCTGTGATGATTTGCGATATAGGAAGCATATGTTGATCAGATGCAGTAGGAGATGTCTAGTTGTGTGGAGCTCCGTTGGAAAGCTTGTGGGACTTTTGCCGAAAAGAAAATGGTGGTGCTGGTAGTGATAGTAGTAGTGGTAATGATGGTGGGAATGGTGGTGGTGGGAATGGTAGTGGTGAAGGATCATGAAATGGATGGTGGGACTAAATTGAATAAATTTAACTAAAATAGGAACTTATATGAACAAAATACTACCAGTCATAATGTGAACAGTGCCACGTCATATGAATAATGTTAGTCTGTACACTTTGTCCTTATTAATTTAAATGACTTCAACGAAAAGGAAGAAATTGAACATAATTTAGAAAATCAAGGATAAAATTGAACGTGCAAAATTCAAGCCTAGGCAAAATTTTAGGCCTCAATTATTCAAAAAATCAAAGCATAAAAGGTAATAGGCCTCAATTTTACGAATAACTGAGGCATAAACCTCTACGTAAAATAAAAATTACAAAAAAGGGGTGGCAATTTTGAAATTTTAGCAAACCTATAAGTCTCGGTTCTGAAACAACCAAAGCATATAACATGTATAGGCCTAAGTTATCTAGCAACTGAGGCCTAAACTATGTGAAAAATAAAATATTAAAAATAAGTGGCAATTTTAAATTTTAGCAAACTTATAGGCCTTGGTTCTGAAACAATCGAAGCATATAATATGTATAGGCCTTGGTTCTCTAGCAACTGAGGCTTATACCTCTTCGCTAAAATAAAATAATTGATAAAAAGGTGCCATTTTTGAATTTTTTACGAAATATAGGTTTCAATTGTTTTGCAATCGAAGCATATGGTCGAATAGGGTTCAATTATGTCAACAACTGAGACCTATAAGTTTGGGAAATTTTTAAAATTGCCATTGCAATTTGATATGCTTCATTTTCTTTTAAAAACGAAGCATATCACCGAGTTAAAAAATTAAAATTGCACTAGTAAGAAGGGCCAAACCTCAATGGTGGCTCTCCCTAGCCAACCAAGAACCTTCTTTAATGCACAGATCAAGAACAATCTCAACTCTAATATCTTTAAGGATGTTCACGAACAACACCAACACTAATTTCTTTAGAGAGAATGAGATATCCTAATTTAGCAAAGTGATTTCATGTGCAAAAGTGAATATGTCACATTGTCACAAAAAAAAAGACAGGATTTATAGCTTTTTGACTAACATATTGAAGAAATTGAAAATACTTCTCAATCATTTAATTCACTTACTTTAACTAAAATTAACCGAATGATTGTTATTTTAACCGATCAAATATGTTGTTCATGGAACTATAATCACAAGCTATCTAACATGTTAAAAACCATTTTAACAAATTGAATAATTGTAAATAGAAACAACACTTCTATCATAAGTCAAATAACCTTCAAGTTCAAGCTCCACCTTCAAACTTCAAGTTCTTTCATCCTAACCAGTTCAAACTTCACTTCAAGCTTGATCAGATCTTCAATCCTTCATGAAATCTATATGCAACAAATCCATTTGTGCTAACAATCTCCCCTTTATTTCATGAAGCCAACATCCATTGCTAAAACCATTGCTTTCAAAATGGGAGTAAGTACAACCTCTATCTTTAGGTGGGTTGTAGGGAACCAGTTCCATTGGTTCTACATAAGTTGGTGTATCATCCTCTTGGTTAGTGCCACTTGGACCATGATAAACATCTTGTCACCTAGAGATTTAATCAAAACTTGATTTCCTCACTAATACTAACTAATATAGCATAGTGATTAACCAAGGATCAATCAGAAAGATATGCACCTAAAGTGTTTGATGAAAAGCTAAAGCTAACTAAGTGTGCCCATGTATGAATATGCAATGTGATGATTCTAAATTCAATCTAAATATGCAGAATGTCTTTAACACCTAATTAGATAACAATTGAACTATTGTAACTGAATCAAAACTCATGAACACATTAATAACGAATTTGCAAAATTCTTGAGAGTACTCTCATAAGTGTAGATACAGGACAACATCTAAACTCTAAATCTAATGCATGAAATGGAAATGTAATGATGCATAATGTTAGGAAATGATCTCAATAGAACATAGAAACAAAAATCTTGCAAAAAAATTGAGTATAACTCGAAATCCCTTTTGACAAATCCTAATTAACGGAAATAACGAACTAATGCGTAAATGCAAAATTGAATGCAACAATTGATGAATTGGATGTGGAAATGGTTCAGAAACATTGTAGATGACATCACGATGAAGATGCAAACACAAAACAAGCACATGAAACGCAAAATCATCTAAGTCAAAATTGAAACATGAATATAACAGTGGCATGATTCTGCAGAACTGAAATGCATGATTCAAGATGTGTGGCTTATGAATGATTGATCATAAATCGAAACACATTCCATTTCTAAGTAGATGACTTCACATCTTTGAAATTGAAGAAGACTCCATCCAAATTTTAGTGTTGAAGTAGATTAATATCACTCAACCAAAGCTTTCTTGATTCACAACTTCAGTTTAGCAAAAGAAATGGTAAAACATACCAAATGAATGGTGGAATTGTCCTAAATACATGAATCTATTAAAGGAATTCTTACAAACAATTAGTTCGGAGAAAATGGATCAAATGATTATGGAACAACTCCATGAATCAGCAACAAAGTAGGAGAAAAATGTAGAAAACTGAAGAATAACAACAAAGGTTATGTGGTGAATAAGAGAGAAATATGGTTTGTGTGGTGGAGGGAATGGATGGATCGTGAATGGTGTGTCTAATTTGTGTGTTTGAACTCAATGCATTGGTGCCAAGATAACACAAACTAGAACCTACTACTAGTTTTACAAGTCTCACTAACTAACTAAACTACCACATTTTTGGCCTATCTACCTTTGCAATCCTACTTAGAACTCGGGTGGCAGGTTTCCTACTAGTTGTGCCAACTTACTCCAGGTCATTTGCTTATGTTTTGTGTTGCTTCAACATCCACAACTTGTTGTAGTAGGTGATTGAGTCCAGTTGGCTCATAGTAGCTCCAAACTCTCACACTCAAACTCTCTTACTCAATTCCCTTTCAACAACTCCAATCTGAACCCTTAGCTACCTTGCAACTAAGAAAACAAATTAAAACTCGCAAAACCAAACTATGTTACGCTTATAATTCACCTAGAAGAACTAAACACACAAAAACAAAATTCAAGAGTGTTATGCATCTATGAACCACTTTTCAGCTTTCCCACAAGCAAAACAAAAGCATTTTAATATCCTAAAGCTTTCCTAAAAGGTGCCATCTCATTTGGAATTGAAAATAAAAAAGTCAACTCTTGGTCAAATCTTGCACTAGAAAGTCAACTCTACCATTTATGATCAATTTGGCTGGATCAACTTTCTTTCATGGCTTCCCTTGGATACTTGCAACCTTCCTTGGTCTTCATATATGCATAGAACACAAAAACCTTAAATGTGAATGTTAAGCACACCAAATTCTATTTAAAAGCACCTAAAACTAGATTAAGATTAAGCGAACTCTACTTCTAAACCTTCCAATCTAAACTAAGACTAAACCATTATGCATTAAAAACCCCTAATTAGACTAATTTTGGAAAATTAATCTAGAAACTTAACAAAACTAATTCTAGAATAATAACTCTCAATTAACGACTTAAACTTACCTAAAACAATACAATTGGCTAGGAAAAAAAATCTAGAGAGAAGGGACTTATCAAACAAACTTCTCCATCATTAGTTCTAGCTTTTCCACCATTAATCCTTACTGTCCAGCTGTTGTTCACCATCATGACCAGCTTTTAGCCAAAAGAGAGACATAATCTTTGGAATGTTAATATGTTTTTTGGTAATCTCAATCAATAACACCCGAATCTTATCCCCATTCCCTCAAAGGAAGCCTTAAATCTTCCATCATGCTCATTTGTTGAAGAAGGAGTGGGAGGGTTAGAGTGTTCCTCCTCTTATTAAGCATGATGAGATTGACGTCTAGGCATACTAAGTAGGTATAGTTATTTGCTACAAATGATTGATGCAAATTCAAATGCAAAGGTGTAGTATTTATAGATCAACACATTAAATGCAAAATCAACTAGTTTTTTTTTGTGTAGAGTTATTTTAATAATTCAATTTATGTAATTAATGGAAATTTAATGCACATGATTCAAAGTATCACATAAAGTATTACAATTCCAAGGGTTTTTTTAGCCAATTAATCAATTTGAATCATGTAAGATGCATGCACATTAGAACCATACAAAATAAATGTTTTATGGTCAAGAGAATCTAAAAGGGTAATAAATGGTTGATGTAATAGCTGTTGTAACAGACTGTACCTGGTCACGTGATGTAGTTTTGACCGAGTCAACCAATAAAAGCTTTGCTAACTTAACTCCATAGTCCAAAAGTTGAGGCTTCAACCACACAATTTGTGAATATCAATATCCATATGAAACATACTATGCCTTAATTGTGGAGAGAGCTACACATGCTTGTTTCTTATTGTTCCATGATGTTAAGCTTAAGCCAAGTAGGTGGCAAATTTGACTTGTCTTTTCAAATCCAATTTACAACCAGCAAAATTAGAATTTGAAAATCCAATTAAGCTTATATTTGATTACCTGGATACCACAATCCAACATTGATTGTCCCTTTCAAATACTTGAGAATCCTCTTTATTGTCTTATAATGTGACTCCTTTGGATTGGATTGGAACCCTACACACATACATACACTGAGTTGTATGTCAGGCCTACTTGCAGTTAGGTAGAGTGATTGATGAAGGATTATCTTGTTCCTTTTTAAGATTACTGAATATGGTGTGAGTTGATTAAAAAAACTAAGTAAAATCCCCACTAGACATTAAGATAGCAAGCTATCAAGATGTGAAGGTTCCTTTCACAAAGCTCAAGAGAAGAAGATGATGGATTGATTCAAAACAAAAAGGAAATGGAAAGCACATAAACCATAGAAAACTAAGAACAATTATAGAAAGAAGAAAACATAAAATGGAAAGAAAAGGAATGGTAAAAATGTGAGAAGCACGCCACTACAAGGCTAGGCTAGAAGCCATGGCAACCTTGAAGATGAGTGGATGTGTGCCGCCACTTGCTATGCAAGATAAGGCTTAAAAGTATTCACTCCCAAGGGTGGAAACTCTCACAAATGGTTGAGACACAAGAG
>Ga0214545_1001484_pt1 | contig 43910 bp, 33 predicted proteins | sample CNSS4metaG_FD_160064 | JGI IMG/M metagenome (GOLD analysis project Ga0214545, IMG submission 160064) | Root nodule microbial communities from cowpea collected in UCLA plant growth center, Los Angeles, California, USA - CNSS4 | ecosystem: Host-associated > Plants > Roots > Nodule | place: USA... | reverse complement strand
TATTTTATATATATATATATATATATATATATATATATATATATATATATATATATATATATATATATATATATAATACCTAAGTTTCTAGTTATGATAAGAATTTATGTACAATACGATTATCAAAGATAAGAATTTAGGTACAATTCGATTATCAAATATTAGTACCTAAAATATATAATCGAAGTTTTCGTTTTATTTAATTATGTGTAAGTTAGTTTAAAAGCCTTTTTGTAGACAATTATTGTACTCTATATTTAGTTAAACCATATACAATTGTAACATTTTATCAATGGTTTGAAATATTATATTTAGCTCAACTTTGTGAAGAGAAAAATTGTTGGTAATGTTTTATACCACAATAGGAGAGATGGTTTATGCACATCTTTGCAATTTTAATTTCTCTTCTATACAACATTGGTTCTATTTTGTAAATATTTATGTATAAGTATTTAGATTATGTTCATGTGTGTAAATATAAGAGCAATGCCTAATTATATTAAACTCTTTAATCTATTTTTCTGTTATTTTAAATAATAATAGTAAGATCGTTATAAAATATAATTAATATTACAATAATAAAATAAAATCTTAAATTTCCATCAAGAGTGAAAAATAATAGTAATCATGAAGGTATAATATAATTATATGATTATTTTCCTAAATATTTTCTTGATTGGGTCTGAAATAATCAAGCAAAAAGTTATCAATTTTTAAAATATTAAGAATAATTTTTTAAAATAGTGTAAATAATTTAAAAATTCAATATTTATAGTTAATCAGTTAATTTTTTAAAAAAATATAGATCAAAATCAAAAGCATCTTACAAAGATAAGGAGAATATAAAGATAAAATATATCTTTTTGTATATAGAATGATCTTTCAGTTACTGAGTATCACTTTAAATTTTTTCTTCCTATTTAGCACTGTTGAACCCAATGGAAACCGTAAGATTTTGATAGTGGATTTGATTTAGAGAATTAAAATAAAAACGATGAACAATTGTAAAATGTATTTTTTCTGAGATATTAAAATTATTTTTGTCCTATTATTTACAACAATTTAATTAACCTTTGTTGTTGGAGAAGCTATGAGAGCGATAGTATTGATCCCCAATGTCCTTCATTCTCCTTTCTTCTCTTTTCCTTCCAAAATCATTATTCTCTCTTACTCTCTCTAGGATGAACATTGCGAGGGTTTGATGGTGACGGTGCACTTCTCAACCTCTCTTTCTTAGTGTGTAAATGTACCGCTTTTATTTCTGATTATATGTTAGGATCTCAATTTCTCATCACTAATCGGTATTATTAATTATTTCTTGTTAATTGAGAAAAAATTCCACTGTGCATGGTTCTCTTGAGATTTATGTAGATTGATAAGAGTGGCATTGTGGGTATGCATAACTTATCTCTGTTTCAATTAGCTTGCGATTGTTTGGATGAACTTCTCTATAAGCTCTTCTACCAGAGGAAGCAAAAAGAAAAAAAGTGAACTTGGCTTCTCCTTAAGTGAAAATTAGCTAATATGCAAGTAAAATTAAAAAAAATTGGAAGAAATTTATAAGGAGAGTTTCTACAAATTAGCTCTTGTGTCGGAATGTCGGTTCCGACTAGCGACCACACAATTCTAATCATCCCGGCCAAGCGACCTAAACGCCATTAGAGCAGCGACTTTTTCTCATGCGCGGTTCGAAGTCGCGCCTCCTCCCATTTTGCCGTCGTGATTGGCTGTGGGTCATCCAACGTCTTCGACAGAGATCACTGTAATGGTCTTGTTGATTCAATTGGATCTCTTTGGTATTTTAGGTTTTTTTTTTCCTATCTATTCTCTTCCTTCATGGCGTCTTCCACCGTCTCTTCCAGTTATCTAAAATCTCTTCTGGTGTGTATGAGTCGTCTATCTACATTAACTATGTTAATGTACACTTATCCATTATAAGTTAATTGGTCCTAATTATGCCACATGGTCATTAAATTTTCGATTATGGCTTAAGAGTCAGAGGTATCTTAATCATCTTGTCCCGAAAGCACCTACTCTCACTTCGGCTAAAGATCTTATTTCCTCTAAACATCACAAACATCATAGAAACATTGAGTATCATTGGTGTATAATAACTTGGTATGTTGCTAGATTTCAGTACATGTTTCGTGAGAACGAAAAAGTTGCTTTAATGAAATATCAAGAGTATCCTTGAGAACCACGTATAATTGAGCGTCAATGGTTTCCCAATAGTCGTCCTCAGCAGGAGTAAGAGTATGTTCTTTCGGGACAAGATGATCAAGATACCTCTGACTCTTAAGCCATAATCGGGCGTCTGATGACCATGTGGCATAATTAGGGTTAGTTAACTTGTCAATGGATAAGTATACATTAATATAGTTAGTGTAGATGGACGGGTAAGACACACCAGAAGAGAGTTCAGAACTGGAAGAGGCAGTGGAAGACGTCATGGAGGAACTGGAAGAGGCGCGACTTCGAATGGTGTGTGAGGGAGCTTTGCTACTCCGATGGCGACGATTCTGGCGGAGGTCGCCTGGACGGGGCGATCAGAACCGTATGGTCGCTAGTCGGAACTAACACTTCGACGGTGGTTGCAACGACAAGGGCGACGAAAATAAAAATGCCAAAAAATATCTTAAGCTCTGGATACCATGTTGAGAAGAAAGAAAACATGGTTTGAGATTAATTTCTATTGTGTATAAACCACACCTAGGGTAATTTATTTATAATAGAGGGAGGTACAATTAAAAATAGTAACTGAAAATAAATAGAGTAAATAGAAGATATTGTTTGATATTGTGATTAACAATATCTTAATAATATCAAACAATATCTAACAAAAACTGTGGTAATAAATATTGAATGCATATTAATTATTTTTAATTACTTACCTAAGGACACCCACCTGTTAGCATTCTCCTTGTATTATGAATTTTTTAGAAAACTTCACAGAAATGTTTTTCATGTTTTTCATGTTTGAGAGGAAGGATAATGGAGCGAGAAAGCACACATTTGAATGTGGTTTATTTCTGTATACAACATAGATATGTTAAACGTGCTGCAATCTGGGCTTCCGCAGTTACTGTACTGCATAATTCTGAACGAAATATGGTTATAATAGGTTAACCTACTTTCTATCTTTCTTCGCAAGACTTTTACCCAATCCAATCATATATTTTGTTTAATCAAAGGATTGAATGTTATTGCATCACCTTACAGGCTGCAATCCAAACCAGGTGAGCACTATAACCTGTAACAATAATGTGCGGTATTCTTAATACAATTAAAAAAATACAAAAATGGGGGATCAAACCAAAACCCACTAAGAAAATATCTAATGTGGGAGATCAAATCTGCAAAAAACAGAGACGATAAAAGGAAGTACTCCATCCCAATCAGTAAAAGCTAAAGTTCTAAGACCATAAACAGCTAAACTATCCCCACACCTATTTCCTTCCCTATAAGTGTGTGAAAATCTAAACTGTATACTATTTAATAGAATCCAAAACATTAGTCCATCTATTCCTTAATTTCCTAGAAACTAAACAGACAAAGCTTTCACAGTGAGCAAGGAATCCATCTCCAACCTTTTTGAATAGTGATATCAGTAGCCTGAATAACATCCAGGAGTTCTGCTTCAGAAACTGAATTTTCTCGTATAAATGTTGCCAAAAATCAATGATCTCAGCTCTTGAAGCCTAACCCCCCCCAATAGAGCATCAAAAGAAAACATTCAGCCTGCAATTAATCAGCACAGATAATTTAGAATTTAAAAGTAAAAGAATCCAATTACAAAAAATGTCATGGAAACCATAGGCTTTTAGAACAACTATTAAGATGTTCCAATCAATGGTGTCAAAAGCTTTTCTAATATTAATCTTGAGAACAACCATAATACTTTATTTCTATGATTTATTCCTTTATTTTAATTTTTTTTTTTCTATTTAACTTATACTGTCTAATAAAAATTGAATGCTCAATATTAACAATGTAAACACTTAATCCTATATCTTTAATTTGGTTTTATTTATAAATTTTGCATTAATCAAAAAGTTTCCATACACTGCAAGAACACTGCTAGTTGTATTTGTAATTGTTTACTTTCACTTGTAGAGAGATATTATGACACTGTCAAGCACTTGGTCACATTTTTTACTTATGATAGCATATGCATTCTATTGTATTGACAAATAGCCAATGATTAAGAAAATCTAGAAAACCAGTAAATGTTTCAATGGAGTCATTCTTGAAGTATCACATCTTGTTCTTTCCCCAACCTTAGTAGGCCTTAATAAGCATTTTCCCTTTTGTTAGTGTGGTGTGTTTCTACAGATGCTGGTGACTTGTCTTCAGTAGATTTTTGTGAGTTGAACTCTTTGTACACTATCTGGGTTTTTGAAAAGATAATCTTTTCAGCTTTCTGAAGGAACTTAAGAAAAAATATTCGATTATATGGAGATTCCAGCAAAGCAGAGAGCATGGAGAGACATGAATCCATAGCTCGAGAACACAGTGAAGAGTACCATGCAGCTCTTCAGAGAGCAGTTGCTTTGGATATTCCACAAGCATATTCTCCTTCATCCTATGGAACATTTCATGAAATTGATGTTGGAGAAGATTCTGGAAGATCAAGTGAAAGTTCCTCCTAGTCTCATAAGAAACGAACACAAAGTTGGAATGAATTTGATTCAGGTCATATGGTGTTCAAAAAGAAACCTCCATGAAATATTTCTCCCTACCTAAGCTTAATAAAGCACTATTTGTTTCTTCTTTGGTTCATTTCTTGGACTATTTCTTCCTCAATCTCAATAATATCAGTTTATACTCTTTTTTTTTTATAAGTTTTGCATTAGTCAATTTGAAATATAAAATCTTCATTATAATTTAATCTTTTTGAACACCTTTTGTAAATTTTGGATTAACAGGTAGAAGGTTTCACTGTCCATATTGTTTTTTCCTTAACAAGAGAGGATGTAATTAATAATTTATAAAAAAAAGTTCTATTTTATTTTTAATTTTTGAAAGTGTTTACAGAGAAAAAAAAAACTATTTAAAAAAATTGTACCTTTATTCCAAGAATAAAGAGAGTGAATCAATGTAAGCTCCTTTTTCAGTTCATAAGTGTATGGGCCTGGTTTTTTCGCAGGCCCAAGGTCTGCCCAGTAGGGGACCCCAATACCCTCTTTGCAGCGACTAATCCTTCTCATTTCCTCTTTTTCCAAAAAATTTCTATCTTCTCTCTCACACAGTGCTGAAGTAGGAGTTTTGCTAGGGCACAACTGTTTTCCCCCTCAAAGAGAATCAAACCCACCTCCAAGTAAGTAGAAATCACAGCTCAATCTCGTTTACGGTTTCTTTCCCCTCTTAAGTTTGAGTTCGTGTTGGTCTTAATCATAAACCCTCTTGTTCTTGTCTGCTATGTTTCCAGCTCCTTAAAAGCTGCTTTTGGTTTTGGAATTCCTCCTACATGTTTCCTTCCCCTAAGCTCAACTTTACTCAAAGTAAGGGAAGCTAGGTCATTTTTCGTGTCTTGAAGTATGTGGTCTGTTTCTGCTTCTGTTGTATGCTTAAAGTGATTTAAAAATGCTTGTACCTATTTTTGGATGAACTATATGGATTGTACTTGGCTGTTTTTGGGTGTTGAATGCATGAAATAGTGGGAGAGAGCTGGTATTCTCGCCCAAGCGAGCTCATCTTGCCTAGGCGAGAATAGTAGAAGCTCGTCCTGGTTCTGCTCGAGCATCTCGCTCAGGTGACCAACTCTTGTTTTGAGCAACGCATCGTCTCGCTCAGGCGAGAATGGCTCGCCCAAGCTCGCCCTCGAGAAAACCAGTTGTGCTTTGCTCGCGTCCTCGTCCAGGCGAGGGACTTTAGTTTTGGGTGAGTGGTGATCTTGCCTAGGCGAGCTAGTCTCGCCCAAGCGAGGGCTCGCAGAGTCCCACTGTTATAGGCCTCGCCTAGGCGAGAATGCCTAGCTTAAGCGAGACAGTTGTTGTCGCTTAGGCGAGGGCTTCTAGCCTAAGCGAGAACAGTGCAGGTTTACACTTTATGTTTCTGTTTACATTGTGAGTGGCTAATTATCTCGAACATACATGATTTATGTGAATTTGCTTGAGTTGTATGAGTTGTATGAACTGCAATTGGTATGCTGGAAGTGATTATGGCATGGAACTGTTAGTTGGTGGTGTGTTGGCATGGGAATTTGATGTTTGAAATGAAAGTGGTGGTTATGGTATGAGAAACATGAATTTGGTGTGAGATAGGTGTAATTCCATGAGTCTCATGGGGAGACCTCATGGTGGTGTGTAGTGTATATAATTAAGATAAGGATTCAAGTAAGGATCGCATCTCGAAGCTCTAAAGGATCAGTTAGTCTCACGTAGAGCAAAATGATCCAAGTGGTGAGAGTAGCGGGAGGCCCTAGTCTTTGGTAGGATAATGACCTTAGATGCTTGAAGGCTAACCTTGTGTGTGGTATGGTGAAACCCATTGGCAATGGCTCTGTAGAGCAATAGAGGCCACCACAAGTGCAAACGTCCAGTGAATCCGATCTTATTATATGTATTCGGATAATTGAGTCATAGTGTCTTGCTTGTTTGGCATAACATGATTTTGTGTCTACTGTGTTGTATGCTTGGAACTGTTATAAGTACTTGCTTGTTATATTATGATTAAAACTATTTTACACTAGCTTACCCTTTCATTTGTGTATGTTTCTTGTCTTGTTTTTCTCTTTTGCGATGATCACCTTATTGGTGGGAACAGATGGGAGAAATGCCGAAGGTGGATTTGATGGTGGCAGCGGTGCTGTTTAGTTGAACTTATTATCTGTGGTTCTTAGGAGCAGTGTTATGGCCCTAGTGCCTTTTTGTAATTCCTTGCTCTATGAGCAACCTTTTGCAAACTTTTAAACTCTCAGTATATGTTTCGTTTATGGCATTCTTGGTATGCTTTATTTATCTTATTAAGTATATTTGTGGATGACTGTACTGGTGAATCCAATATATACTGTCTATCTGCTTGCTCTTTTATTTTATAATTATACGATTTTTTTTAATAGATTAAATCTATTTAAATGGGATGTCACAATCAACACAATTATTATGAGACACTCTAATTAAATATATTAAAACTATGATTGACACCCCTTAATTAAGATATATGATTTTTTTTTGTTTTTTATGGTTTTTAATAAATCTTAATCAATAACAAAACATTAATGTAGATAAATAATTTAATTTATAGTTGTTTACCTAAATCCACCTTAGAGTTCAATAAGTATAAATTTATTTGATAGTTGATATAAGAATAAGTGGTGAGAAATAGTAAGTTACCAACCGCTTCATGATAACTCTGCAAATTTATATTTATATTGATACACAGTGATGCCCAATATGCTAGTTAATATGCTAGTTAGTACTGAAACAAATAAATTAGTTAATTCTGCATGTTAACATGATGCCAGAACTAATTTGGGTTTTATTAGAGTTTTATTTATTCATTTATTTACTTAACTACCAACTAAGTAATTTAGTGTGTGTTTTAAGTTTATTTAACTACCTTGTAACTGATTCTTGTGTGTGAAAGCAAAAGTTTCTTTTACTGAAAATTTGTTTTTTAAACAGCTTAAAATGTTTCACATTTTTTGAAACTTATGATACCTAAATTATTATTTTAATATAGTCAAGTATATGAATGTAAGGTCCACTTAATTCTGCTTCAATATTTAAGGGGTTGCCCCAAATATATTGGGCCTAAAGCTGACTATTGGATGTCCAAAATCCTTAAACTAGTCCTAACCTTCTCATTTATGCCCACTTTCAGAAAACAACCCCTTTTCCCCCTCTTGAACTCCATCAGCAAGCTCTGCTAGGGTTTGCCTCTACTCCGTGGCAAGCTAGTTCAACTTTGTTTTCTTTTCCACGTAAGTTAGTTCCCAACTCATACTATTCCTCTCTACTTTGATTTTTTTCATAGTTCCAGTTAGGGTTCACTGTAGTGACCTCGTGTTCAATTTGTGTTGGTGTTTACATTTCGCGAATTTGCTCCGAGAGTTGTCGTACTCATTTGCTTAGGTGTCAGGGTGTTCTACTAGCATTTTCCAAGAGAAGTTAGGGTTTTCAAACTTTGTGGTTTGTTGCTTGTTTTTGTTTGTGATTCGTGTTTCAAATGTCTGGTTGAAGTCGTATTGCATGAATTGAGTTGATTGTGGTCTTGAACTGTATTTTCTGGTGTTGCTCCCGTGAAAAACAGGAGAGACCTGCTAAACTCGCCTAGGTGAGTGTGCTTTTCGCCCAAATGAGAAGCTCTCGCCTAAGCGAGAATAACAGTGGCTCACCCCCTCTCTGTTTCGAGATCTCGCCTGAGCTAGATGGCCTAGCTTGAGCGAGAACTCGAAGTGCCCCCTGCTCGAAATCTTGCCCAGGAGAGAGCTGCTAGCTTGAGCGAGGTTGATAGCAACGTGCTTGGAGGATTGTATGTTTCCATGTTTATGGTTGTTGATTGCATGATTTGCTTGACTTGGCCTATTTAAAACTTGAGGGGTGTGAATATGCATGTATTATGTAAGTTATGGTCTGGAATTGATGAGTTTGGTATGAGTTTGGTATGAATTATTTGGATGGTTAGTTATATATATTGGCATGAGATTGGTATGTATGAAGACTTTATGATTGGTTGGTGAAACATGGATAAGGTATGGGTAGGACGTAATTCCATGACCCTCCTAGTGAGAGTTCATGGTGGTGCCTCATCTAATGGACATAATTCCATGAACCTCGTGGTAAGAGTTCATGGTGGTGCCTCACCTAATGGACGTAATTCCATGAACCTCGTGGTGAGAGTTCGTGGTGGTGCCTCATCTAATGGACATAATCCCATGAACCTCTTGGTGGCATGAGATTGGTATGCATGAAGACTTTATGATTGGTTGGTGAAACATGGATAAGGTATGGGTAAGACGTAATTCCATGACCCTCCTGGTGAGAGTTCATGGTGGTGCCTCATCTAATGGACATAATTCCATGAACCTCGTGGTAAGAGTTCATGGTGGTGCCTCACCTAACGGACGTAATTCCATGAACCTCGTGGTGAAAGTTCATGGTGGTGCCTCATCTAATGGACATAATCCCATGAACCTCTTGGTGAGAGTTCATAATGGTGTCTCATGTAAGGACGTAATTTCACGGCCTCTTAGTGAGAGCTCATGGTGGTGTCTCAAGTAATGGACGTAATTCCACGAATCTCTTAGTAAGGTTTCGTGGTGGTGCCTCAGTATATAATTAAGTAAGGATTGTATCTTGAAGCTCTAAAGAGTCAGTTAGTCTCACATAGAGCTTACTGACTCAATAACTGACTCAAGTGGTGAGAGTAGCAGGAGGCCCTAGTCTTTGGTAGGATAATGACTCACTATTGAGCCACTTTTGAAGAAGTTTTATTTACTTTTCTAATTCCCTGTTTATGGGCATGTCTTTTAGCCTACAGTTGGACTTTTATAATTTTATTAAGTATACGACGTTTTCTTTAATTAGATTTATCTATTTAATAGGACGTTAGATATAGTAACTATTAGATATAGTAAATATGATTTTTTATTTGTAAAATATTTAATATTACTGTTGTGGAATGTCCAATAATCTTATAACAATTGAACATTGATTAAAAAATAATTTAAATATACCTTCTTTCTTTAAATGATAAAATCGTGTTATGAATTTCAAAGCAAACAATAATTAATCCAAATGTTTTATCAATAAACTTGAAATCTGAATTAATATTATATTCACCATTTAGTTAACTTAATTTTAATATTTTTTCATCACATATATATTTAAACGCAAATATATTAACATTTGGTTAAATTACTCTTTTGATCCCTCTATTTGTCAAAAAATTTCAGTATGGTCCTCAAGTTTTTTGTTGTCTCAATTTGGTCCTCATTTTCTTAATGATTCAATTTGATCTTTGCCATTAATTTTGACCAGACATTGTTAAAGTCAATGCCACGTGTCAATTTCTGGTACTTTACAGTTGTGTCACGTGTCAAAATGACTCAATTTGGTTCTTATATTTGTTTTTAGTTTCAATTTAGTCCCAATTTTTGTAAAAATGAAGCAATATTGTCCCTCCTTAGATTGATATTCAATTTAATTTTTCATACAACTTATGATGATATTCTTAATAAAATTGACGTTTTTATTAAATAATTTTAAAAATATTTTTAAACAAGTTTTTTTTTTTTAGTTTTATTATTAAATAAAGTTAAACCCCAAACTTAATTTCAAAATTTAACAATTTTGTCATCATATATAAAGACATAAGTGTATCATATTATACAAACTTTGTGAAGATTAAAAATCAAATAATTTGTCACACATAAGTTTAAGAACTAAATTTCAAGTTCAAAACAAAACCAAAGTCTAATAATGTTTTGTATAGAATTTAAAATTAATTTAATCTATTTATAGAAATATTTAATAAAAATGTTAATTTTAGTAAGAATATTACCATAAGATTTATAAAAAAGTGAATTTAATGTCAATTTAAGGAAGGACAATATTACTTCATTTTTACAAAAATTAGAACTAAATTTAAACTAAAAACAAATATACGGACCAAATTGAGTCACTTTGACACGTGACACAACTATGAAGTGACATGTGTAAAAAATTAAAAAAAATCAGAAATTGACACGTGGCGTTGACTTTAACACCGGCTGGTCAAACTAACAGTAAGGACCAAATTCAATCATTTTTAAGAAAATAAGAACCAAATTGAGACAACGAAAAATTTGATGACCAAACTAAAATTTTCTAACAAATAGAGGGATCAAAAGAGTAATTTAACCTTAACATTTTAAGCACATACAACACAAGTTTTATGTAATAAAAAATATTTTAAAAAAAATTGTAAGTTGTTTTTCCAAACAATCCTTAAACATTGTTAAACACTTCAAATCTAATTTACTATTACTAAATTTTTTATCGTCATCAAACCCAGTAACCAAAGATTTTCGTTAACCATATTTAATAAGAAAATGACAAAATCTTGTAATATTCTCTATTGATGATGTATGCATAACATTAAATCTTCATCAAAAGTTTTGTGTACTTTTTTCCCCACCAGAAAGATTTTCCACTTTGTTGTTTAATCCACGAGGGGCTGCTGGAAGCATTTAATTGAAAACAAAAATGACAAATACAAATAGCAAGAAAGCACCTTAGTGCTAAGTGCAAATCAAAAGGCACCTTTTGGGATATGAATGATGAAATGCAATCATATTAAACCCACTGAAATCTAGTGCAAAGATTCTCTATATCTTAAAACTTGTTTGAATACCATGATGATTCAACAACCATCTTTCTTCCTAATTCAATCTTCCAAGTCTTAGGAATCACTTTCTCCCATTAGTTATTTTCTGGTTTTGGAGCATCAATGTTGGGTAGCCAAAAACATGGTTGGGAGAATCTACAATTTTAAAGCAAAAGAAAGAAAGAAAGAAAATATTACAGACCACATTCCTTATTATAATGTAACATGTTGGTGTCCATTTTTTCCAATACACAAGTTTGAAACACAAATATTAAAACAACAACAAAAAAGTCATCTATAGAAACTTGAACTATAATACTATAATACCATTCTTTAGAAAGATACAAAACTTCAAACTTTATGCATCATTTTTTATTGTTCGTTCGAGGGATACAATACTTAACTACATGTGTTCTACATGTATTTGACTACACCTTGGCCATCTGGACCGAAATGTACTCGGCTTACATGTATGTGGGCTTGGATGATATTATATCAATAAAGTAAATATTTAGGTGGTCAGATTATTAACAGGGAGTCAAAGGTAATTAACTAAAGGAAATCTCTAAAGCATCATTAACAAACTACTCATAGTCTTCTGCAAACAAAATCTCATTTCGGACTAAAGAGGACGATATATGAGGAGGAGTTATCGGCTTGTGAGAGTTTAAAAGTAGGAGAACGAGAACGAGATATTGACATCATCTTAAGACAATAAATTTATGAATCTAACTTATATATTGCTTAACTTTTTCATTTTTATTCAACAATTTTATCAGAGTCCATCCTTATATGTATATTCAGAATATGAGCATGAAATCAATGTCTTCAAGGCAGATTTATGCCTTTGTCTTCTTGGTTTGTTGCACCTAGCTCTCTCCCCTCATGGCTAGGGTTTTCCCTCTCTCTCCTCATCACTCTTTAGGGCTAGGGTTGTTTCATGCGGAGAAATAATACGAACAATTTTCCCCTTTTCTAGTAGTAAGGCTAGCTATAGTACGATGTGATGGGGAATGATTCCTATCATTGCATATAACAATAGGAATTAATATACAAATCATTGTTCTTTCAACTCATAGCAAAGCAAATAGAGCAGAAAATCAAACTCTTTCCCTAATTCTCAATCGTCATATCCCAAATCTCGAAACCAAACTATCATGCAAGCAAATCGATAGTGATCGGAGCATGACACATGACACTCATGTGCAGGCTTTTGCCTCCAAAATTGAAAGGGTTTGCCTCACAACAAGGCAATTTAGATTGCAGTCTGAACAACAACAGAAGGGGTCTGAGACTTAACTGCAAATGAGAAAGAATAGCAAGATAGAACCCACTCTGATACTAAGTTGAAAACTAAAATATTTTAATTTAAATGCTTGAGTGCGTAAGCACTTGGAAGCAACTCGATAATCATTCATATTCAATTAAGTTCAAGAGAAATAGTAAGAAAATGTAACTTTGTAGGCTCATGACAAGCCACCAAAAATGAATTTGTCCATTTAAGTATCCTAGCCATTAATCCAATTGGAACGGAAATTGTTTCCAACATACTTGACACAGTTCCTAACATTTTCTAAACAAAATGTATAATCCAGCTACTTCAAGGAACTAATTAAATAATAATAGATGCATACCTTCCAAGAATGCAAAGATTTTAGTGTAAACTCTGATACTAAGTGTATCCATTCACTATAGCCTTTAGCATTCACAAGATCAGATAAGTGCAGCATAAATCAAAGTGGGAACGTGATTTATTAATCGAGAAATACCAAGATCAATCCTAAGGAGTTCAGGAGAACTTAATTGTGCAAATTCAAGTGAAAAAAATCAAACAAGGAACTAGGATGTAAGCAGTCATGGAAACCCACGTTGCAATAGTTCCTCTATACCTATTAATCTTTATCAAGAAAGAAAGGAAATAGAGAAACAATGGAAAAGCGAACAGGAAAATAATAAAATAACCTCTAAAACTGGCAAGAGAAGATGCAATAAGAAACATGAATAATTTTATGCAAAATGAGGGTGAAAGAGTTGAGTACAACACTTAAACCTTAAAATTATTTATCCACACAATAAAAAAAAAAACGGAAGAAAAAAAATGTCTTTATTATAAAAGCATTCTGTTTCACTCTAAAATAAAAACATTCCAAGATTTTTCAACTTAAGTATACAAGTAATCCCTAGTCAAATGGAGAAAAAATTGCTGCAAAGAATTGGTTTCAAGAACATTGCTAAAAAGTTGAATGGTTGACTAATCTATTATCACTGCATGAAACATCAGCAAGATAAAAGAAACCACCCAGGTTAACAGGCAGCTTTTGAGTCAGAGTTGTCGAAAATCATGGAAAATAAGCGAAAACAGGGCATCAGGGGCTGTGCCATCAAGCTGGTTGTGCCGGGGCTGTGCCATCAAGCTGGTTGTGCCGGAAGAAAGGGAAAGTAGCAATCTGTTACGGGTGTGTGAAAAATACATGCCGAATAAAATATTCGTGGTGTGGCCACTTGAGGTAGTGGAACAGAGTGACAAACAATGCTTAGTGATCGATCACCAGAGGAGGACGGTTCTAGCAACAGCAGAGTCACCAGAGGAAAAAAGAGCGTTTGGTGACAAAAGGAAAGGGCAAGCAACGGTCGCCAGTGTTGTTCACCTGAGAGAAAATGGGGTCTTCTATGGATTGCAGTTATTGTTCACCTGGAAGGAAAAGAAATGGATCGAAGAAACCTAAAACTATTGATACCATATAAGAAAGAGTTATTTGAATGTTGAGTCTAATGCAGACCACACGTTATATATTTATACTAATTTACATAATCAAATACACTAAATTCTTGCCTAATAATCAGGATCCATGATCCTCATTTCCTAGAATTTGTAACAGCTAATGATTAACAAATCTATAACATTCTAACAAGTTTGATGTGAAAAATGTATTTTTACATGGTCATTTAGAGGAAGAAATCTACATGAAAATTCCTCCTAACCTTGGGTCTACTAAAGAAAGGGATAAAGAGCCTTGGATCAACTGAAAAAAGTGATAAAGTATGTAGAATGAATAAAGTCTTGTACAAACCCAAGCAGTCACGCTGTGCTTGGTTTTGAAGACTTACTCAAACTATTTGAAGACTTACACAAAGCCAAGGTGAGCACACCTCATTTATCAAGCATTCCTTAGAAGGCAAACCTACTATTCTCTTAGTCTGTGCAGATTACATAATCATTGCAAGGGATGATTTATGTGAGAAACTAATCTTGAAAGAAAAAACTAGTGCCAGTTGGAGAACAACGATCTTGGAAAATTAAAGTACTTTCTTGGAATAAAAGTTACCTACTTGAAAAGGGCATCTTCATCTTCCAAATAAAACACATTTTGCATCTTCTCAAAGAAACAGGGAAAGTTATATGCAAAGCCATTGGAACTCCTCCAAAACAAAACCATAGAATTGGTAGTGATCAAGATAGCTTTGTTGTGAACAAGGGCCAATATTAGTGGCTTGTCGAAGCTCATTTACTTATGTTGCAAGTTCTGATAGTCAATTTGTGCACAATCCAAGAGAGCAACACTTAAAAACTTTGAACAGAATCCCTCAATATTTGAAGGCAAGTGCATGAAGGGGACTGTTGTTTAAGAAGGATGAAAATCCAAAAAGGAGATGCACATTGTTGCAGACCATTTGTTACTGATTGGAGATTCACTTGTGCATGTCCTTGGGTGGAAACTTAGTAACTTGGAAAAGAAAAAAAATGTAGTTGCAAGGCATGGTGCAAAGGTTGAATTCCTAGTGACAACACAGGGGTATGTGAATTGTTATGCTTGAAAATTATTTTGAATGATCTAAAAGCAAATTGTGAAGAACCTATGAACCTTTATCATGATAATAAATCAGTTATCGTTATTCCTTATATAATGTAACTGCCTAAGCAACTGAAAAATCTGTAAAAGCAGTCATAAGAACCTCTAAAAACCAGTCAACTAACTTTACAACTCTTTTAACTACATTAACTATCATAACCTAGGACCTAGGTAGCTGGTATTCAGGTTACATCTTTCCAAACGTACTGGCTAGTGCAGGTTGCCCAAGTGCAGTGGTTGGTTTTGACTGTTAGAGCTCCTAACTTGCTACTCCAAGTCACCTTGACAGCTGTCATGTACCATGTCATCTTATCCAGAAGCTTCCCATACAAGTCAACGTCAATGCAAGGCTGTTCAATTCTCCTCAAGTGCACTGCACACACGTAACAGCAGATACTAGACTTGATTTCTGCTTCAGCATGCATTCAAGCAGTCTAGCCCTCTTATTCACATCCAAAAATCTTTAAGTCAGCAAATTCCAAATCAGAAGCTACACTTCAATTCAACAAGGCACCTAACTCACGCAAAACACATATTAGAATTACAGGTGTATGTAGAACATAATGACTCAAGGAAAATAATCTAAAACACAATAACAACAATAGTCTAACTTAGAATTCTAACTCTAACTTTTACTATTTACTAAACTAAGAATCTATCATCAACCCAAAAGAGAATTATATACAATGAATCATTTGAACAAAACACTAAAATTTCTAAAAGCAGAACCTAAAAACTATACTAAAGCTAAAAATCTAAATCTGAATTATAAAATTTTAAACTAGAATTGAAACGAAGCTAAACTTAAAACTATACTACACTACTCACAAAGACTAAGAATACAAAAAACTAAAAATGAAACTAAAAACTAGTCTAAAAACACATTAACACAAATTATGAAAAACTAAGAAATTAGCCTCTTAATCTAAATCTAATATAAAAATACAAAATTAAGCACACAATACCACCCAAGGATATGCAATTGGCTTAGAAAAATTTCAACAATTGGGGACTCCTCAAGCATGTAGTTTTTAGTACTAATATATGCAAAAAAATATTCTAATCAATGGATAGTTTTGTTGCACCTTTGAGACACTCCGCAACTTTAGTTTGGAGGAGTTTCTATCTAAAGACAATATAGATCACAATAGTAGTACAACTGCTTCATTTTCTAGTCGTTTTGGATTGCAAAGGCATTTTTTATCACAATTTTATTTAGGAGAATTATTTGTCTTTACTCCTCTAGAACACTTGTGCTCCTCCTAACTTTGTCATGTATTACATGAAAAATGTTTACATTCACTGTAAAAATCATAACAAAATAGAAAAAATAATTGAGCTTATATAATGATAAACCCTTACACAAGTGTTTGGAAGAACTAATGAACGTGTGAGTTAATTTCAACTTATTTCAATAAAATCACTTATGATGGATTTTGAAAACAAGTCATAAAGTATATGAAACAGCTCAACAATTTGACTTCCTCGACTCTCAACCAACTTAGCCATTGTGGTTTTCCAAATGAAGCCTAAATTTAAATTGCTTATCAATAGAAGAGCCTAATTAAACTGTTTCTCCAAAACTACACTAAATCCAGTTACTCAACCTTGGTTCTGGAGAAAATGGGAGAAATATGAGGGTTATGAACTTAATTAAGGTTATGATAGGACTAAAGTTTGTAAACTTGAATTTTGCTAAAATTTATTTGCATACTGAGTTTGTTAGTGAAACTCCCCCTTTTTAGTGACTTCTTCAAGACAAAGTCATGCATCTTTGGATTAAAATCATCTATAGCAACAAAAGATTCATTGATGGTTCATACATTAGAACGCTGAATTTTGCAACTTTAAATCAAACATGCAGATAGTAAAACTAAGGTTAAAATGAAAATCAAACGAGATTAATTTGTTTGTCAACTTTACCTTCTACAGCTACTTTTGGGCCTTCAAACTGAAAACCAGACATACACTAACCTGTGTACTGTTTATCTAAACTCAGATAAGGTTTTCCTAGGTTGATGGTTCTCATTTATGGTCCAAGTGTGAAGGTTCAAAAGTTCAAAGATTGCAAGTGTCCGTGGCTGGTAACTGCAACAAAATTCAATTGATACACGAAAAGGTCTACAGAACACTAATTTATTTATAAAGTAATGTTAATGAGTATCGTACGTAGGAATACAACAATTATTCCATTAAGAAGGAACAGAAGAATAATGTTGCAAAGCTGCATAAAATCAAATTCCAGTTCATGCTAAAAATTAACACAGCACCAGCAAAATTTTGCAGTGTCCTCGGCCATCATTATGAAATTTTCTAAATTTCAGACAGCTAAAATGAAACAACATACATCATTCCATAACAACTTTTGCACCAAGAGCTTTCAGTTTCTCCATTATCTTCTCCCCTTCTTCTTTTGAAACACCCTTCTTTATAACAGAAGGTGTTTTCTCAACCAAATCCTTCGCTTCCTTCAAACCTAAATCAGTAAAGCCCCGGACCTCCTTGATGATTTTAATTTTGGAAGCCGCTTCGTAGGACTCCAGTTTCAATTCAAACACAGTTTTTTCCGGCTTTTGCTCCTCCTTGGCCGCAGCTGGTGCTTTCGCTGCCATTCCAGCCAAATTTCCCGCTCCTGCTTTCATAAATCCCACATTAGGCATCTCCTTCACTCCCATTTTCTTCATCAGAACAAGACCCAATTCTGCAGCTTCAGCTACTGTAAGAGATGCAATTTCATCAACAAGCCTGAAAACTCTTTCTGACGGAGGACCTCGATGATCGTCGGGATCAAATGTAGCAGGATCAAAATCAGCGGGAAGACTTCTTTGGTCAATTTCCACTTCCTCTACATCCTCCTCCTCTTTCCTTGCAGGTTGACCAAAATTTCTTGAAAAAACATTTATGTTACTAGAGTTAAGCCGCACTACTGTTGGCTGAAAAGTTTGTCTACACAAACCATGGGGTAAACAGTGCCTTATTCTTGAAAGCAAACTCATTCTCAACTGATTCTGATACAGTCTCTCAGAATGGAAAATCAATATAGTTTAACACCCATCGTGTTCGCCTAATCCAATAAAACAATTCACCCTGAAAGCACAAAAAACAGAACTTAAACTTACGCTTGTAGAGATTTTTGAAACATTATTCGACTCATTGATCCTGTTTGGATAAACTTCCGTTACCACATCCTCGAACCTAGTTGACTCGCATGGTTGGACATTAGAATAAAAAACAAAAACAAAAAACGACACTGGAATTGTTTCTCTAGGTCAAATTGAAGCATAACGCACCTGGGTAACAATTCTGTGGATCACTGTTTCTCTCTTGTCAGGTTGTTCAGCGTTTCGATCGTTCGCATTTGATCGATCTCACTGCTCTCCCTTTTCCTTTCTCTGTTGTCTGTTTGATACAGAGCTGCAAATTAGTGGGTTGGGTCGTATTAGGGTTTTAGTTTTGGGATTTTGTGGGCCTCTTTAAGTCCAATAGCTCTTTTTGAAAAAAAAATATACATAGTGTAATCAACTGACAAAAATAATAAAAAAATACTTTTAAGGCATAATATATTACAGGATTTCAATGTAATATTAAATTAGTATTTTATTTATAAGTATTTTATTTAGTCTAAAATATGTCTCTCTATTTCTTAAAATTTTGCTTACTTTTATATTTACTCTTCCAAATCTGGATTTCAAAAATTATGTTTTGATATTTGGGAACTAAAAATATTATTACGCATACATGATTAACACATCATGTCAACAATGACATATGTAACAAAGATAATGAAATTCATTTTTCAAAAATATCTTTTCAAACCCTTAAATTCATTTTTAAAATTTTTAGGGATTAAAATATTAAAAATATCTTTTCAAAGCCCACATTACATTTCTCTACTTAAACATTTCTTAGTAACCTTAATACTTCTTTAATAATATAAAATTTGAAAATAAAAATGGATTATTTCAAATTTAGAATACGTAGAATAACACTTTTAAATACTACGCATATATTTTTTTATATAAAAACTAATTTTAAATTCATGGGACTTAAAATGTCGATTTTATATTTAAAGGGTTAAAGAGATATTTTTAATTTTGGAGGACTATTTAACAAAACAAGTTAGAAACATATTTTCATGTCATTATTGATATTAACATTACAATAAACATTTAATTCAGTCCGCATTTTGATCTTAAAAGTTCGATACAGACTTAATTGTGATGCGAACTTATGAAATTTTAAGAATTATATTATAATATGAATTATTATGGGTCATATAATTACAATATGAAATACTATGAGTGTTAAAATTTTGTAAAAATTGTAAAAATATGAAAGATATAAGTAATATGATAGATACAAGAGATATGTTACCAGAAGAACTTATTATTTTATATATATATATATATATATATATATATATATATATATAATTCAACATAATATAAAGTCAAATGACTTTACGTGTTATTTTATGAAAATAAAGTCACAAAATTATTGATCTGAAAATTTCCTCTTTTTACGATATGCAGACTTAAATGATTGTAGACTTAAACAAAGATTTATTATAACAACGTCAACAACAAATATAACAATGGGTTAAAAAAATTATTTTCTGAAAATAGGAACTAAAAGAAAAAAAAAACTTACAATATTAAGAAAAGTTATCCAAATTGAAAAGATAAAAAACTTTACGAGTTATTTTATGAAAATAAATAAAAATTATTAATCCAAAAATTTTCTCTTTTCAAACGTAGACGATATGCAAACTTAAATAATTACAGACTTAAACAAAGGTTTACTGTAACAACGTCAACAACAAATATAACAATGGGTTAACAAATTTATTTTCTGAAAATAGGAACTAAAAGAAAAAAAAAAACTTACAATATTAAGAAAAGTTATCCAAATTGAAAAGATTAAAAAGATATTTTTAATACAATATTAAATTATTATATTATAAGTATTTTAACTTATTTTTAATATGAGATTGATTACAAATTTACAACTTGGAAACAAGTTATCATAATAAAAGTCTTCAGTTTTACCACCATTAAATAGTTATGAAACCTTCTCTAATTTTATAGAGGAGTTTGTATAAAAGTTAAATACATTTATAGAGAATCTCAATCCATAACCATTTAATTCTCTTCTCCAACAGGAGTTTAAATATAAATTTATACAAATTTAATGTTTTTTATCATCAAAATCTATATATGTATAAAAAAAAATTCTTTTTCCATATTTATTTTTTAATTTTATTTTTTAAATAAAAATTTTTAAAATTAAAATAATTATTTTATCAATTTTACGTTTTTTAAATTTAAACATTTGTTTTAATTATAAAACTACATACAAATAAATAAAACTTCTTATAATAAAATTATAAACAAATATTTAATTAAATTTTATAATTATAATAACAACAACCATAATGATAATTTTATTATTTTTATTATTATAAAAATATTAAACACGTAGGAAATGTTTTTTCACTAATACATATATAATGTATAAACATCATAAGAAAACCAGTACAATCAAACATTTACATTTTTCAGAGCAAACTAGTAAATCTTAAAGGAAGATACCAATGTTATTCATATGCTAAAGTCACGTATGAATTAAAAGATTGAACAAAACTTGAGGCATTAAGAAAGCCTTTGAAATCAGTAACAGCTCAACAAAATGGAAATATAAGAATGATGAACACATAGGAAATTTAAATTATTTATCTTATATACTTCATTTAGTATAATTAAAATATATTAAAATGTCAAATTTCTATTTTTAATAATTAATGTGTTATGGTTGTTTATTGTGAGACCCCTTTTATTTTTAATATCTATCCTAAAAGAGGGATTGGGCCTGGTCTTTTCAAGGGCCCGAGACCAGCCCACTATGGACCCCAAGACCACTCACAGACCCTCACTCTTCATTATGTCTCACTTTGTAGAAAACAATCTCTCTCCCCTTCCTCAAACTCTAGAGCAGCAACTCTGTTAGGGCACAAGTTTTTGCCTCCTCAAGATAGCGAATCTTCTTTGTTCGGAGTTGCCTTAACTCGTATCTTCAAGTAAGTAGACCCCAACCTTCTTATTCCAGTTGTCTTGTTGTGGCTCTGCCTAGGGTTCTTCCTAATAACCCTATTGTGTTTTCGTGTGCCAATATTTTCAGCTCCTTAATCTGTTTCTGAAGTTGTGGTGCTCTCCTTGGGGTCCTGTTTCGTTTGGCTAAGCTTGAGTAAGGTAAGGGAAGCTAGGGTTTCACTTTTTCAAGTTGTTTTGCTTGTTTCTGTTTCGTTTGGCTAAGATTCATTAGTGTTTTATGGAATATGAGACAAGATCGAGGAAAACGTTAATTTTATGTGTATTTCAAAGTTAGGGGTTCAAATATTCATGAAACTATAATTGACATTATTTCTCGTATTCTGGAAGCGTCGGGTGGTCGTTGGGCAAGTGATTGGTCATTGGGCGACTGTGTCTTTTCTGATATGCGTAGTTTTAGTAAAATTCACTTTCCTGACTCATTAACCGTTGGATTGTGCTCAAATTTTGGCATTTGGTTCATAACATGCTATTTTATGGTTTGACCGGTTGGATCGTCGATTAGATGTCTGTAACTAGAGCTGTCAAAATGGGTTGGAAGTCGCGAGCCAACCCAGCTAACCACGGGTTCGGGCCGAGTTGGGTTGAAATTTTTATAAATTTCAATACGGGTTGATTTTTTACCCTGCTCATTTAGAACCCGACTCATCCGGGTTGAACCTGTGGTGAGCCGGGTTGGCTCACCAACCCGCAGATAAAAGGGTCACACAAGTGTTTTTATTTATTTATATTAAGTTGGGCTTTACATTTGGATCATGTTAAGTTATTTTTTTATCCAACACATAAACAATTTGTATTTTTTTATTATTTTGGTTTGTATTTGGATTGTATTAAAAAAATTTAGATTTTAATTAGAATTACAATTTAGTTTTGACTGAAAAAAAATAAAAAATTCTTTTTAATTAAGTGAACCTGTGAGCCAACCCGTTTAACCTACCAACCGTGGTGGGCCGGGCCGGGTTTGAATTTTTTTGGCTCGCTAAAAAGTGAGTCGGGTTGGGTTGGCTCACTAAATCATCAACCCGTGGTGGGTTGAGCCGGGTCGGGCCGGATTACCCGTTTTGACAGCTCTATCTATAGCTTGAGAAATGTGTCACGAATTACTGCAGTGATTTTGGTTTTGTGATAATAAATTTACTTAGGAATTTTGGTGTAAGAATTATGGTTGTGTGTTGTGCTTGATTGTATGGAATTGCAGGTACTTAAATGTTGGCACTCATTTATTTGGGATGAATACTATTTTGTGATATACGTATGTCATGGTATGCATTTATAAAATGTGAGATTAAATGAAATCCTTTTATGTTGAGTATAAAATGAAAAACATGACCTTTTTGATTGGTGGTGGTTTGGCATGAGAATTGAATGATTAATATGGCATGTGGATTTTGTTGGTAAAAGAGTTTCAAGGGAAACTCTTGGTGATGGTGGTTAGTGTATATCTTGATATATGAGATCTCTAGATAAAGGAAGGTATCCTGAACTCTAAAAATTATTCATGCTCACATAGAGTAGAATAATTTATGTGGTGAGAGTGGCAGGAGGTCCTAGTCTTGGGACATATTGGCCCCAAGACATTAGAGGATTAACCCTGTGTGTGGTTGGGTGATAACCCTTTGCGTCTAGACTCTGCAGAGTTTACAAACCAGCACAAATGCATACTTCCTTTAGAATTCTATATCAAGAGTATGATCCGGATATTGAGTTAGAGAGTCCTTTAATTGTTTGCTTTCACATGTTTTGGGTACTTACTATTTTGCTTGTCTATAACTTGTTTTATAATTTGATTGCTCAATAACATGTTAAATATTTTACTCTAGCTTACCCTTTCTCTTTGTGTCTGTTCTCTTCTTTGGCTTTTTCCTTTTGTGATCACCAAATCCTTGGTGTGAGCAGATGTGGAGACTCTTGATGATCGTGATGTTGGCGGGGAGGTTGTGATGTAGTTAGGCTTCCTAGATTCTTTATTGCTCATTGTTGAGCATTTCTTCTTATGTACTATTATTTTGTAGTTTCTTGTTCATTGAGCAAATTTCCAGTTTAATCTAATCTGTGCTTAAATTCTTTTCATGACATTGTGTTGTGTCTTTGGGCTTCCATTCCAGTATAATTTGGGATAATTGTTAAAGGTTAATTCTAATATACTTTATGTTGGTGCTCTATTTTATACTATAAACATGAGGCGTTCTATAAATTATAATTATTCTACTAAATTGGGACGTTACATTTATGGTATCAGAGTAGTTCGTCATTAAGATGACCCGAGGGTCGTGGGTTGTCATGTTTCGTAGGTTTAAGTATTCAAGTTTAGTCAAGTTGGTCTATGAAACTGAAAGTATTAGAAACAAAAAAAATCTTGATAAAGTAATGAGGGTGCACACTCATGACTATATCCAAGATAGTTTTTCGTACTTAATTCTGAAGGTTTGGGAAGAAGGGAGTTAGAATTATTGTTTGAGTTTTGTCTTTTATACCTTTTCTTGTCATGTATGTGCCATTAGGGTTTGTGTTCGACGTTTGTGGTGGGAGAGGAATGCAGATTCAAGGTCAAACTTGACCTGTTTACCTTTGCAAGGGTTGAGTAAGGCCATTGGGATAATCTTTTGCTTCAAAGATATGAAGTGGTGGTAGGTGGTGTATCGGTGGATGAGAAAAGCTAAGTTTTGGTTTATGGGCGGAGAAATGAAGTTGGTGTTCAGTAGTAACACTTTGGACTAAGGAAGCTGCAAGAACAAATTCTGAGATCGTATTTGTAAGACGTGGGAAAAATTAATTAATTAAATAATAAATGCGGGTAGAAGGCGTCTTTATGATATTAATTGTTGTTTAATGTGATGTGGAAAAGTACTAGCTCATGTGGTTGAGAGTACTTTGGTAGTGAGAGAGGACTTGGGTTTGAGTCCTAAGTATGCCAATTATGTGGGATTATTTTATTATTAATTTTTAAGAATATGTATGAGTAGGTGATTGGTATTGTAAACTTATGTTGATTGTGTATATCACCGAATGTGGTTTGGCATAGTGGGCATGCTTTGTTATTGTGGGTGGAAGGTCACGGGTTCAAACCTTGGTAGACAAAACTTAACCTTTATTTTTATTAAACTTGGATTGGAGTGAATGTGGAAGGTAGAGTACCTAGCAGAATGGGGGCAGCCAAGGGGGGTTGGAAAAACTATCAAATAATTGACATTAAGAGGAATTAAAGACCCACCTACTTGAAAGGCACCTATAAAAGCCAAATTCTAAGAGGTTTTGGCAATTGTGGTGAGCTGCTGCAGAGAGAGCACGAAATTGAGGTTGAGAGGTGAGGTTTGGGTGCGAAAAAGGGGCTGAATTAGGAGAGATTGTGGCACGTCATAGGCAAACCAAGGAAAATTCCATTTTTCTTCCAAGTCCAATCAAACTTTCAGGTTAGGGGAGCTGTACTTTACGTGTGTCAATAATCTGTTCGGTGTTATGAATTTGAGTTTCCAATTGGGTCCTGTTTGATTGGGAGAAATTCGTACCTGATGTATTATGATTGGGAATTGGGGTATTTGAGTTTGGATGCATGATCATGTGTGGGTAATGTGTTGTGGGAGGAGGGTTTTGACCATTCCGGTTATTGATTATTATATGTTCGAATGTGATTGTCAATTTTGTGTGAAAAGTATAGTTCTGGGCTCTAATTGCCATTACAAATACATTGGTATCGATTGCATGTTTTGTAGTATGTTTTTGGGTATGGTTTGACACTGTTTTGGGTAAAATCCGTGTGTGACAGTGAGGGAACTCTACAAGTCTCGCCCAAGCGAGTCGGGTTGGAAAAACTATCAAATAATTGACATTAAGAGGAATTAAAAACCCACCTTAAGCCCAATCCCGTTTTATTTTTAAAACCTACTTGAAAGGCACCTATAAAAGCCAAATTCTAAGAGAAATGGAGGGTTTTGGCAATTGTGGTGAGCTGCTGCAGAGAGAGCACGAAATTGAGGTTGAGAGGTGAGATTTGGGTGCAAAAAAGGGGCTGAATTAGTGCAACCCGCCCAAGCGAGGAAATCTCGCCTAAGCGAGATAACGCGTATTTGTGGTAGTTTTAAGCTCGCTCAGGTGAGGCGAACTAGCCTAAGCGAAGTAGAGGGCTTAGCTTGGGCAACGGGTCCCTAGCCTAAGCGAGTTTTTGTGAATTATTGGGTTATATGTGTTTGTGAGTGTGTTTTGGATGTTTATCATAAGGATCAAATGTATATGCATGTGGTTGATGGTTGGGTTTGATGGGCTAAGTCCAATAGGGGTTTGGGATGTGCTCGAAGGTTGGACACATGATGGGCATGGAACTGGTTGAGTTCTCGTCGGCTACTAATGGGTGATGAGTCCTTAGTATAGTGATTGCATGTGTCGGGCGCACGATGGGTAAGGAACTATGATGTTCCCGTCGGCTACTATTGGGCGAGGAGTCCATAGTATGGTGATTGCGTGCGTGCCAGGGTCCAAGTATGAGACTTGGATGTTTATACTACAGGCGAGGAGTCTGTAGGGCAGGACTATGAGCGAGATAGGCTCATAGGGTTGGACCACAAATGAGTTAGTTTCGTGGGAGCACAAGGAAGTCCCAAGACCTAGTTCATGCATATGACTCATGAAGGACTATGAGGTCATGGTTGGGTGATTTGGAAATTATGAGTTCGTACTTATATTATTTTGGGTGGGGAAGCATATTTATTTCACATATGTCTGTTTATGTTTTATTGTGCATAGCTCACCCTATTTGTGTGTGTATGGCGATGATCGGATAATTTGTTATCCGGGAGCAGATGATGTGACAGGTGAGCCAGGAACTGTGTAGAGACGGAGAGCATGGGCCACTTGAGATTTTGAAAGAAACTTTACTGTTTTGTTTTTGATGTAAATATTTCCTATGTTAATTTTAATATCATTTGTAAATAATGCTATGGTACATTCCGATTATGTATGGTATTAATTATGATTTTAAATTTCCCGCGTTTTTGGGAAATAGTTTATATTAAATGTGATATTTATTTTATTTCGAATATTATTTATTAAAAATTGGTAATATCCCTTAGGGATGTTACAGTATACCACAAGTTTTAAGAGGAGTTGAGTTCAGGGGTGAGAATTAGAAAAGATATCGACGTTTGTTCATGTAGTAAGGTTTGAGAAATCAACTTGATTTTACATCTCGATAATGTTTGAGTTCAAAGGTGGAAGTTGTTGAAAGCTTGAGGTTAAAACTAAGAAGGATAAAGATCATGAGGTTTATAAGGATGACAAACCCTCTGATGGGAGGTTAAGTTGAGGCAAAATTTGGAAGAATAATAAAGCAAGAGTAGAAAGTATATTCTAAGTAAGGTGGCTCACACGTGAGATAGGTTTGACCTTGGATATAAGACGAAAGATTTCATGTACTAGAAGGAGAGGCACATCTTTAAGGGTTATTCTTGTATGGAAGAACAACCAATGATGTTAGAGCACAATGATGAAGGAGATGAAAAGAACAGTTTTGAGTTGTTGACAAATTGTCAACGATGGGTGGTGTTGAGGTGGTTAGCACGGATAATCTCATTTAAAGATACATGGTACACAAATGATGCTATATGGGTTGTGGTAGACAGGTTGATCAAGAGTGTTCACTTCTTGGCAATAAATCTAAGGATGTCTATGGCCAAGTTGGCTTAGTTGTACATCAAGGAGATTGTGAGGCTGCATGAAGTGCCTAGTAGTATAGTGTTTGACAGAGACCCACGGTTTACTTCTAGGTTCTGGCAGACGCTACATGAGACTTTGGAGAGCAGGTTGAGGATGAGTTCTGCCTATCATCCTCAAACGGATAGACAATTTGAGAGAGCGATTCAATCCTTGGAGGACTTGTTGAGGACGTGCATCTTGGATCATCTCAGTAGTTGGGATGAAGTGTTACTGCTAGTGGAATTCACCTACAACAACAACTACCAGGCGAGTATAGGGATGACGCCTTATGAAGCTTTGTATCAAGATGATGAATCGGTCTTGGTTGGGCCAGAGTTGTTGCAACAAACCACGAAAAAGATGCAGTTGGTGAGGGATAGGTTGCAGGCATCGCAAAGTAGGAAAAAAGCATATACATACCGAAGAAGGAGACCCTTGGAGTTTGCAGCTGGGGATCATGTTTTCTTGAGGGTGACTCGAACCATTGGTGTGTGAAGGGCTATCCACTTAAGGAAGCTTCCTCCTAAGTTTTTGGGTCCGTATCAGATCTTGAGAAGGATAGGGCCTATGGCTTATGAGGCTTCCTCCTAAGTGTTTCATGTTCCCCAATTGCGAAAGCATGTGTTCGACCCGTCTCACGTGCTAGAGGTTGAGAATGTACAAGTTAGGGAGGATCTAACGATAGAGGTTCAACCAGTTGGCTTAGAGGATCGCCAAGTTGAGGAACATAGGGGAATGACCATTAGTCTTGTCAAAGTCATTTGGGACCGGAGGACAGGCAACTCTACATGGGAGTTAGAGGAGGATGTGAGGAAGTTATGTCCGCACCTTTTTTGGTAAGTTTTAATTTTCGAGGACGAAAATTTTTGTTGATGAGGAGATTGTGAGACCCCTTTTTATTTTTAATATTTGTCCTAAAAGAGGGGTTGGGCTTGGCCTTTTCAAGGGTCCAAGACCAGTCCATTATGGACCCCCAAGACCCCCTCACAGACCCTCACTCTTCATTCTGTCTCACTTTGTAGAAAACAATTTCTCTCCCTTTCCTTAAACTCTGGAGCAGCAGCTCTGCTAGGACACAAGTTTTTGCCTCCTCAAGTTAGCGAATCTTCTTTGTTCGGAGTTGCCTGAACTCGTATCTCCAAGTAAGTAGACCCCAACCTTCTTATTCCAGCTGTCTTGTTGTGGCTCTGCCTAGGGTTCATTCTAATAACCCTATTGTGTTTTCGTGTGCCAATATTTTCAGCTCCTTAATCTGTTTCTGAAGTTGTGGTGCTCTCCTTGGGGTCCTGATTCATTTGGCTAAGCTTGAGCAAGGTAAGGGAAGCTAGGGTTTCACTTTTTCAAGTTGTTTTGCTTGTTTCTGTTTCGTTTGGCTAAGATTCATTAGTGTTTTATGGAATATGAGACAAGATCGAGGAAAACGTTAATTTTATGTGTATTTCAAAGTTAGGGGTTCAAATATTCATGAAACTGTGATATTTGACATTATTTCTCATATTTTGGAAGCGTCGGGTGGTCGCTGGGCGAGTGATTGGTCGTTGGGCGACTGTGTCTTTTTCTGATATGCGCAGTTTTGGTAAAATTGACTTTCCCGACTTATTAACCGTTGGATTGTGCTCAAATTTTGACATTTGGTTCATAACATGCTATTTTATGGTTTGATTGGTTGGATCGTCTATTAGATTTATGTAGCTTGAGAAATGTGTCACGCATTAGTGCAGCGATTTGGTTTTGTGATAATAAATTTACTTAGAAATTTTGGTGTAAGAATTATGGTTGTGTGTTCTGCTTGATTGTATGGAATTGCAGGTACTTAAATGTTGACACTCTTTTATTTAGGATGAATACTATTTTGTGATATATGTATGTCATGCTATGCATTTCTAAAGTATGAGATTGAATGAAATCTTATTATGTTGAGTATGAAATGGAAAACATGACCTTTATGATTGGTGGTGGTTTGGCATGAGAATTGAATGCTTGATATGGCATGTGGATTTTGTTGGTAAAAGAGTTTCAAGGGAAACTTTTGGTGATGGTGGTTAGTGTATACCTTGATATAGGAGATGTCTAGATAAAGGAAGGTATCCTGAACTCTAAAAATTATTCACGCTCACATAGAGTAGAATAATTTATGTGGTGAGAGTGGCAGGAGGTCCTAGTCTTGGGACATATTGGGCCCAAGACATTAGAGGATTAACCCTGTGTGTGGTTAGGTGATAACCCCTTGCGTCTAGACTATGTAGAGTTTAGAAACCAGCACAGGTGCATATTTCCTTTAGAATTCTATATCAAGAGTATGATCCGGATATGTTGGGCCTTAAAAAAGCCCAAACGCAAATGCTCACTATTGGGAAAAGCTTTTTCCCTCACTCTGGACCACACACGTGCACGTCACTCCACCTAACTCAACTTTCTTCTTCTTTCTCCATTCTCCGCTTCTTCTCTGCTCCACCTCCGTCAAGCTAATGTCTTGGCTTCTCTTTGTCTCCCTTTGACAGCCACGTTCCTCTGTTTCTCACTCACTCACTAAATTCTTTTTTTGTTTGCATGACACGCACCAAGTGCTTATCAGACCCACTCCAAAGCTTAGATCTGGCCTACTATTACAAAGAAATCTTAGTGAGCCAACAATCTGCTTATACAAAGTCCCATCCACAACTTCAACTTCCTTTTCTTCTGTCAACTTTAGTCCAGGCAACAATGGAACTGTAGCCTCATTGCATTCTTCCATCTTAAATCTTTTTAAAATCTCTTGTGCATATTTCTTCTAATGTAGGAACACTCCCTTATGTGTGTGCACAAACTCTAGCCCGAGAAAGTAGCTTAGTGTTCCTAGGTCTGTCATTTCAAACTCTATCTTCATTCTCCCTTTAAACTCTTCAATTTCTTCTTCCACACTCCTGTAATGATCAGGTCATCAACATACAAGCATACAATGAGTGTGTTTGCATGACTTGTCCTCTTCACATACACTCCAAACTCAACTGTGCATTTCACAAATCCTAACTTGGCCAACACTGCATCAATTAATTTGTTCCAAGCTCTAGGAGCTTGTTTAAGCCCGTACAAAGCCTTTCTTAGTCTATATACAAGGTGTTTTCTCCCCTCCTTCTCAAATTCGGGTGGCTGTACAATGTACACTTCCTCTTCCAATGGGTCGTTGAGAAAGGCAGACTTTACATCCATTTGACTCATTTTCCAGCCTTTTGAACTGGCAACTGCTGTGACCAACCTCACAGTTTCCATCCTCGCTACAGGGGCAAACACCTCTATATAGTCAATTCCTTGTTGCTGCAAAAAACCTTTTGCAACCAGCATGGCCTTGTGTTTAGCCACAGGTCCGTCTGGTTTCAACTTCAGCTTGAAAACCCACTTCACATCAATGGGCATTTTATCATGTGGCAGATCAACCAGCTCTCATGTCTTGTTCTTCTCAATTGCTTCCAGCTCTTCTTTCATAGCATCCTTCCATTCCCTTATTTTCAAAGCTTCTCTCTATGTGATAGGTTCTGTATCAGCCATTAATGCTTGATGAACCAAATCACCAGCACCTGTAATTACACCATCACCATAAACTTCATGGCCAGCAAGTCTAGTAGAGGGGAACCTTGTTCTCTGGGTTCTTTTATTGTCTGGAACAACAACAGTACTTTCAGTTTTGTCTTCCAAGACACATAGAACATGTGTCACCACATCATCCTTATTCTTCCAATCCCAACTAGTTGCTTCATCTACCACCACATCTCTACTAATCACCACCAAATTCTTTTCTGGATCATACAGCTTGTATGCACCTGTTGGATGGTATCCAATCAAAATTAAAGGCTCACTTTTATCATCTACCTTCTTCCTCCTTTCATATGGAATATGTCTATCCCGACCATTGAAGCACGACCCTGAGAATCTCACCTAGAGATCCCAAGGAATTACGCACTAACATGGACCAACATTCTAAATCAATCAAATAGATTCAGCATGCGTATACACATATATACATATACATCACATACATTCTCTCATAATTCACCTCTTTCGTATTCCCAACCAAACCATACCAACTCACTATTCTCGAATCATGAATATGGAACCTTGTCTCATATCATTATCATGCCACATTTATACCAACCCTTTCATGTCTCATGTCGAACTCATACCAAACTCATCATTTCAATTCCATGAATCATCTCATACATATGTCGTACTCACATCATGTAAAACTCATAAATCTCAACATTACCATCTCATGCATACAAAATCACTCAATTCATAACTCATGAACCACATCCCTCATGCATAAACATCCAGAACATACTTTAGCATAATAACCCAGTCATACATGTGATATTTACCCAATTAACATAGAAGAAAACAGTACAGGGGTCCTCGCCCAACTCTCGCTCAACCTGGTGGTACTCGCTCAACCTGGGCGAAATCTCTGCTAGTCTCGCCTAGGCGAGACAAGCTCGCTTGGGCGAGATTATCAGACTTCGCCACTGTCCGCACCTGCATCAATTGTATTTTACGCATATTCAATATTACCAACACTTCCCCGCATTCACAGTAGCATACCAGTTCAAGAATCACAAAAAACCAACCAGACAACTGACAAGCACATGAAACAGAAAAGGAGGTCTAGCTTCCCTTACTTGGAAAAGACTAGCACACGACCTTGACCCCAAACAGCGGAACGCAGTAACTCGAGGGACAACACAAGGAGCTGGAAAAACATAACCAACAGCGAAAAACATGAGTTACCTAAAGCAACAGTTACGAAAAAACAGGCACAGAACGAGGGAGTACTTACGTAGAGAAGAAAGAACTGGTTCAAACCCGCGTGCTGACGGTGGTGACAAACCCTTACAAAGATGGAAGGACGGTTGCGGCTCTTAGGACCAGGAACAGTTTCTGAAAATGAGAATGAGTGTTAGGGTTAGGGCAGACTTACGGGTTTTATCTATTGGGCCGACCTTAGGCTCACATACAAGGGCAACCCTTTAATTTTGGGGCAGAAAACTGGGCTTTACATTCTCCCCAACAAGAAAATTTTCGTCCTCGAAAATTCATCGATGAGATGGGAAGGAGCTATGTTCTCCTTATCTCCTCTAAGAACCCCCACTCAACCACGACAGATATAACGACTCTGACACCTATAGTCATTGGAAACTTTGCCTTTGTGCTAAGCGATATGTGTCCAACTATGTAAATTAGTTTAGTCACTACTCTCAAAGCACTCCTGATCCTCCAGCCTTAAAATCGGAATGCTCCTACATGCATGCCCCACTAACTTGTATCTGATATACTGACTCACTTACCATATGTTTTCCTCTTGTAGGTTTTTATCAACGTCTCATATGACCTTCAGTCTCCAACCAAAGCACGTTTGTTATCACTTGACATCACCTTGTTCACTCCTTTATGCATCACTCCACTGACTTGATCACTCTTGAGTGTTGGCCTACTGCCACACCATCAACACTTTTGACCACTTTTATGTATATCGAGACTCCTATATCTTGCTTCCTTTGTTGGCTTCAACCAAGGCAACAACTCTCACTACCGAGTTGTTCCACTTCCCATTTAAACCTTCAACTGCTTCCTTCACCATATCGTCTTGGCATCCTATCTTCATCTTTAATCCCCCTTAACTTATAGACAACATTCCACAAAACCTCAGAACCATAAATTCCATTGACTCCAAATTTCTAGTCTGGTTCTAGCACGCAACTCCACGATACACCTTAAACTAAGATTTTCTGATTCGCCTTTTCTCAACCTTGTTGAGAGACTCACTAGTGCTAGTCAGATGACTAGACTAATGAAATCCCCTCACTCATTCTCTTCCCAACCCAAACACTTATGGTTCCCAACCAACTCTCACTCTTACCTCGTCAAATCAAGGATCTTGAATTCCCTTCTCTGGCTAAATATCTACTTTCCACTTTCTCATTTCCAAGTTGGCACCCTAACTCAAACCATCTCCTACTTCTCTTGCACAACTTTCTTTGAGCAACTCCATAATTCCAACTCTAACTGGTCACTGAACATCCTTAATTGATACTCATAAGAACGACACATTTGATGTTCATAAGTAAGATAGTTATTTCCACGCACCTTTTACCCTTCATAAGTATCACTTGCCATCATCTCGCTGCGCCACTCTGATAACCAATAAAGGTTACTTATGTGTTTACTCGAAATGATGCTCCTTTCATGTCTGTCGTGACAAGGAATCAATCATCACTAAGAAACCTTCTTCCAAAACTTTTATGAAACTTGTAAAACCCTTTTGGACTTACCTTTTTATAGTCTTAGCGTCCCATTTTCACAACATTGCATTCACCCTTCCTAACTATATGTCATGTTAGGCACTACAACCTTTGTCAATACCCTTTCTTGCACATTCTAAAGACTCTGTTCGCACTTAGATACTCGTCGTTAAACCTTGACGATGCAGCTAACATGTTTGAGATTGCCTTACCTTCATCATGTTTTCCACTCTTTACAACCATAGGCCCGAAAAGCCAATCCTCCTTTATCCAACGTTTTCCCCTGAACAATCTATTCCACCACTACCTCTCTTCTAATGTTCACCAAATTGGCAGTCATCCTTGTGGTTATACTTAGTATAAGCCACTACTTCTCCAACATCTCCACCTCCGCATTTACTTCAGACTCGCGGTAGGAACCATTCCATTAGGGACTATTGTATCAAGTTCCTCTTCAGGCACCAATGCAGAGGGGAACTTTATCACACCAAGGTCAAAACTCTGGTACTTGTTTCACAACATGTCTATAACTCCTTTACCACTGAGATCCTCTTCGTCTATCATCCACTTTCCCTCGTCAGATATCTTTGATTCACGTGAAGCTTTGTTCCCACTATTTAGCTTGATCCATACTTCACACGCCACAATTGAATAATCTCTTGTTAATCCAAGAACAGCACCTCGTTGGTTGTCCCAGCTCATCGGAATGAGATTGAGAAAACAATTGATTCACCCTTGAGACTACGTCCCAACATCACATAATTCAGATCGGGTTTAAATTTAAATACTTTGATCACCACAAAGGCACCATACCCCCGAGCGGGTCTCCATTTGGTCGTAATTGTAGCAAAAACCATCGTCTCAACCTCAGTCCCTTCTTAAAGACAACCATGACTCCTTTACCATACTAGCGACATCAAGGAGTACACGATCCCAAGAAAATTGGCCCTTAGTCCAAGCATCTCTTAGTAAGGTGCATCTCTGTATGAGATTTATTCGTGCTAACCACTTTAGCATCAACCATCGTAGACACCATGTCAACCACTCAAAACTTCTCTTTTAATTTCCCACATCATTGTGTTATGACATCAGTTGGGTTGTCCTTCCTTACGAGAATAACCTTTAAAGGTGTGCCCTTCCTTCTGGTACGTGAAATCTTTCACTTTATACCCAGGGTCAGATGTCCTACTCATGGGAACTACTTTCCCCTTGAAGCATCCCACTAACAAATTTGAAAAGACCCATCATTACCTGCTGACTATTAATCCTAGTATGAATCCCTTATGTCACTTCTTTCCTATCCATAAATTGTTATTTCCCCTACTTAGGAACATCATCTTTCCTGACTGATCAGTAAACCCTCATCCATCTCAGCCTCTCACTAGAGGTTTGTCATCCTTTCGCACTTCCCGGCCTCCTCCTTTCTTACCTTTCTCGTCGCTAAGCAATCCCTCCACTTTCAGCAACCTATGGTTTGCCAATTGTCCCTCTTCCACCACTCCAAGAAGCACTAGGTGTGACAATATGACTATATTCCATGACAATCCATCTAACACCGTCTACATTTGCATAACTCGGAACCTCACCATCGTCGGAGTGTAGAATCAGCTTAATTTCCTCAAACGATGTGGCACTTGCATGCGCTGATACCCTCAGTGTTCTTACCCTTTGGATTCAACTCCTTTTAGAAAACTTGTAGCATCTGTTTTTCGAGAGTCTATCCTTAAAGTTCCCTCTGACCAATCGTTATTTTGGGAACTCTAGCATATTCCCCCGTTTATTAATCCAAGACATTGAATCTGCATTCCCTTATCTCTGTAGACACTAGACACAAAGCACAAAGGCGCAACAAGACAAACTAGATCATACCAAACAACAGTCTATCATTTACAGACAATGAACCCTTTTTTATCTGTCACCCTTCTCTCCCCAAACCATTAGAATTAAGAAAGGAAAGCAACCTTTAATCTAGTCATGAGTGTGCACCCTCATTACTCTATCAAGGCGTTTTCTGTTCCTAAAACTTTTGGTTTCACTGACAAACTTGACTAGACATGACTACTTACGCCTGCAAGGCACGACAAACCCACAACCTCAGGTCATCCTAAGGACGAACTGCTCTGATACCATTAATGTAACGTCCCATTTAAATTAATAGCGTAATTAAAAGAAACGTCACACAATAATAGTTTCTTAACGCAGCCCCAGAGTTTAAAAGTAACTCCATAATACCAACCAAAACACGTAACGCGGTCAAAAGAAATAGTTACAAAATATTCTACAGAAATCAACTTGAAATGTAAAAGATAGATGCTACATGGGCTGTGGCCTTAAAAGAAAATCATGGATTAGGATCCAGTCTAGGCGGGCTACACAGCGGAGTCACCATTCCCCTGTTGACCACGAGAACCTCTCGCTTATGCTCACATCAATAATTTGATGATCATCGCAAAAGAGAAGTACCACACACAAGACAATCAAACAAGCAAAGGGTAAGCTAGAGCCAAAAACCATTTCATTAGAGAAATCAGATACATATTCACAGCCCATTATACATATGTTACACAAGCATGTTACGACCTTCCAAACAATACACTAAGACTCGACTCGACTCATCCGGATACATATAACCTAGTCGGATTCAGCAGATGCTTGCACTTGTGGTGGATACCTCTGCTCACCCCCGAGCTATGTGTTACAAGTGTTACAACGAATCAATTTTCCCTCACCACAAGGGTAGCCCTTAATGAATTTCAAGCCTCCTACTACTCTCACCACAGGAGTCAGTCCGCTCTAGGTGAGACTAACTGACTCCTTAGAGTGTCAGGATGCAACCTTACCTTGAATTCTTACCTAGTTATACAGATGGGGCACCACCATGGACACCCACTAACAGGGGCCATGGGATTACGTCTCGACCATTGAAGCACGACCCTGAGAATCTCACCTAGAGATCCCAAGGAATTACGCACTGACATGGACCAACATTCTAAATCAATCAAACAGATTCAACATGCGTATACACATATATACATATACATCACATACATTCTCTCATAATTCACCTCTTTCGTATTCCCAACCAAACCATACCAACTCACTATTCTCGAATCATGAATATGGAACCTTGTCTCATATCATTATCATGCCACATTTATACCAACCCTTTCGTGTCTCATGTCGAACTCATACCAAACTCATCATTTCAATTCCATGAATCATCTCATACATATGTCGTACTCACATCATGTAAAACTCATAAATCTCAACATTATCATCTCATGCATACAAAATCACTCAATTCATAACTCATGAACCACATCCCTCATGCATAAACATCCAGAACATACTTTAGCATAATAACCCAGTCATACATGTGATATTCACCCAATTAACATAGAAGAAAACAGTACAGGGTGCATCCTCGCCCAAATCTCGCTCAACCTGGGGGTACTCGCTCAGACGAGAGGTTTCCCTCGCTCAGGCGAGAATTCGAGGAGTGGAAATAGTGGATCCCTACGGGGTCTTGCTTAGGCGAGCCCTCCTCGCTTAAGCGAGAATGCATCTCGCTCAAAACGGGGACTCTTCGCTTAAGCTACTCTTCGCTTAAGCGACCCCTTGCGTAGGAATCCTGGGCGAAACCTCTGCTAGTCTCGCCTAGGCGAGAGAAGCTCGCTTGGGCGAGATTATCAGACTTCGCCACTGTCCGCACCTGCATCAGTTGTATTTTACGCATTTGCAATATTACCAACCCTTCCCCGCATTCACAATAGCATACTAGTTCAAGAATCACAAAACACCAACCAGATAACGGACAAGCACATGAAACAGAAAAAGAGGTCTAGCTTCCCTTACCTGGAAAAGACTAGCACACGACCTTGACCCCAAACAGCGGAACGCGGTAACTCGAGGGACAACACAAGGAGCTGGAAAAACATAACCAACAGTGGAAAACATGAGTTACCTAGAGCAACAGTTGCGGAAAAACAAGCACAGAACGAGGGAGTACTTACGTAGAGAAGAAGGAACTGGTTCGAACCCGCGTGCTCACAGTGGTGACAAACCCTTACAGAGATGGAAGGACGGCTGCGGCTCTTAGGACCAGGAACCATTTCTGAAAATGAGAATGAGTGTTAGGGTTAGGGCAGACTTAGGGGTTTTATCTATTGGGCCGACCTTAAGCCCACATACAAGGGTAGCCCTTTAATTTAGGGCAGAAAACTGGGCCTTACATAATGTAATTTAAAATTTATATTTTCATTTTGAAGGTTAATTATCAATACTAATTATTAACATTTTAATGTCATGGTTTATTTTAAATTTTTAATTATTAACTAGTTTTTACTTTCCTTGTTTACTAACTACAAGGGTAATTCAAATCAAACCTGTCCACGAAAATAGGATTAAATAATGACATATTTGATTCAAAAAATAAAAAAAATCTAACTATTTTTAAAAGGTCAAAGAAATCAAATAATTAATTATTATTTTTCTGACCTCAAATTTATTTGGTATAACACAATTTTTATCTTAAAAAACTAATGAAAGAAATAAAAGAATACACAAATTAATATTAACATCAACTTCTAAATAATTTAGGTCTTGATTAAGTCTAAACAAGTTTTTTAGTCAAGAGAAGAAGATGATGAAGTGGTTCACTTCTCTTTTTAGCATATTCTAACTTTTAAGTTTTCTAACACTATTATTGATTATCACATTTAAAATATTATGCTGTTTACAATTTCATAATTCTTATAAAAATTATAAAAATGTTTATAAACTGCCGAATATCATATATTAATTAAGGTTGGCATATCAAAATAATTAAAACCCACAACTTGATGTACAAAGTTCACAACTTTTATTATCCCCTTTGTTCCCTTTTAGAAAAGAAACTAAGTAAGACTTTTCTACCTTATTTTGGCATAACTTACAAAATAAGTGTGTTAGAATAGAGAAATAAATATTTTGTGAAAATGATAATATAGTTTATATGAGATAGTTATCAGAAAATTAAAATAGAATTTTGTATGACATAAGGTATTACAAGAGGCACGGTTATATAATTCCATAATATTCATTAAGACGCCATACAAAACTAACCATTCATTTAAAAATAACCAATTTCCCTGCAAATATCAGCTCCCATTCAAGTCAAAGGACTACTATAGTTTGACAATTCCTTCTTTCAACTTCGCAAAATTTTTTTTTCTTCTCTATTGCATCGGAGACTACTAATAATGGGAATATTTTTTCTAAATTTGCAAAAATATACTAAGAACAAGAAGTATACAAAATGATAATATGAGAAAGCTCTCCCAATATGAGAATTAAAAATTTGTTGACATAAATTAATCAATTAAATTTCACAAAGATCAAATAAAAATATGAGAGAATAAGATCAAATGTACAAACAATAAATGCTTATAATCAACAAATACATTAATATAATATCACTTTCATACCTAAGGTACAAAAAAAAAGAGAACTATCTATAAGAGTAATGATATGAAAACTTGATCTAATGGTGAATGAAGTAGGAGTTATAATTTTACTAAGGTTAAATATGTTTTTGGTAACTCTTAGTGAATTTTGAAATTAGTCTATTTCGAAATTTTGGACTAATTTAGTTCTTCATATTTCGAAATACGTGAATTTAGTCCTTTTAATCAAATTTTGTTAAGTTTATTTGATATTTTGTACGCATTTCAGGATTGTATTTGAGTTATTTATATTGTTTGACACATTTTTCTTTAATGTTAAGTCAAATACTATTATGAAACACGATTGAAATGTCCAATAAACTTAACAAAATTTGATTAAATGAACTAAATTCAAGTATTTCAAAAGATGAATGACTAAATTGGTCCAAAATTTCGAAATGGACTAATTCCAAAATTCACTGGAAGTGAAGGGACCAAAAATATATTTAACCATTTTACTAAAATATGCTAACTAATCTTTTTACTCTCTTTTTTTCGCACAAAGGCTACAAAAATTAACACTTTCTTATCTAAAAGACCCTACCTTCTCTTAGGATGACAATGGGATAAGGCATGTTTAATTATCTTATCCCACTTTCAAATAAAAATTTATTCTCATCAGTATATTCGTACTCGTCCCTTTACTATTTGAAATATTCAATGTCAAAGTGATACATATTTTCTTTTCTCCAATATAAAAAATGATAAATTATATCAAATAAGAATCGAATAAAAGTCAAATAATTCTAGAGAAGAGTAAAAATGGTCCTAATGTGTTTTAAAAGTTAATATCGGGTGATAAGATGAATATGTATATACTCATTCATCTCCAAACGTAATTTAAAAATTGAATATTAATCGTATTTATATATATGTATCCAATCAATATGAGATTTTTCGTCAAAATCAGAAAACTTTTGGAAAATTCTCATGTGACAATTCATTTGTCATTCCTATCATTCGATTAAATTAAATGGGACTAAACAAACTAATTTTTTAGATACACAATTAACCTTTCCACCAAACAATTTTTGAGTTATCTTTTGGTTAACCCTCTTCGCCCATTAAACAATTTCCTTCATATATGTTTATTCTTCCTTGTGCAATTTGGTAGTTTCCACTTTCTGAGGCAAAAGCTATCAAAAAGGGTGTATTGAATTATTGAATTATATAACCATGCTTATGGTTTCATCTTTGGACAAAGTAGAGGGTTCACTTTGAATTTGCATTTTATGAAATTTTGATGTTATTTACATGGTACACCTTCAAAATAAATTAATGTTTACTGATTAAAACATATTAGAAACCTTTTATTAATATATTAAAACCAATATAGTTTGAAATTAAAACATAATAATAATAATACGACAAAATTTAATAGAAAAATTGGATTGAGAGATGACATATTTTGTAACATTTGAAGGAGATTTTATGACTAATTTACAAACTATACAACCTTATTGAAATCCATAGTAAAATCGAAGATCATTATCTCGTGGAATTGACCTTCACCTTCAATGTTGAAAAACATTTTCTTTGCACAAGTGTTGACCCATTGTGTGTGCTAAATTACTATGATAATGATATTTGAGTGTAAGAAAGAGTGTGACATGCTGTGAATTAAAAACCATAGAGTGGCAGCAGGGGAAAATTGGTTACAATGTGGCATTTGAAGAAAAAATGCCTCGAATATAATCTCGTTCCTTTTTTAATTTGATGAAGTGCTTCAAACTTAATTTGTGATTTGTATGAATATTTGATTAGGGTTAGAAGTTCACTTAATAATCTAACTCCTTTTATTATATACAAACTCGTCTAATATATATTATTAAACTCACCTACTCATATATGGATAAACTCATTCTACATCCAAAACATATGTGTATGTCATTCATTTCCCAATATATATAATCCATCATTCGAACGTAAACAAAATTAAAATTTATAGGGCCTAAATATTAAAAAACATATTTGATAAATGTCTAGAATATCTTAAAATTCATATCAAATTTGCACTTATCATATATTAAAGGACTATATTTATGAGTAAAACAACTTTCTTTGGCTTAAAAATACAAAATAAGGTATTAATAATCCGAGTTTTATAAATAATGATGATATTTTGTTGTTTTTCCAGTAATTATGAGAAACATATCAAGCATGTAGAAAGGGTGACAAAAGGGTTTAGGATGCCTAAAATAAATTTAGAAATGATGTCTTTTATTTAAAAATAAATTTTTGTGATTTTTTTATACAAAATTATCTATAAAATTATGGCAATTAGTTTCATTTAACATTTCTTTTTCAATAGATAATAATAAGGTTAATCCATTTAATTTTTGTGAAGACATTTTTTTTATCTTAAATAAGTTTTTATCTTCTTTAATTTTGAGAAACTCCTTAGCAACTGATACTTGAATGATTCATTGCTTATTTCATCATAGATATCATCTCCATTATTTATTAAAAACTCTAACCTAGCCAATAGTTGTGAAATTCAATCCAAAAAAAATTCATTTTTTCATCAAAATATATACAGAAAAACTCTTGAAACTTATGAGTCAAAAAAGGTACCAAAAAAAAAAATTTGGCAAAAGAAACACATTTATAATCCTAATACAAATAAAATAAAATAACATCAACACAACTAGAAAGAAAAACATACTAACAAGAAATGAAGATAAAAAAAATTAATATATGGCAACATGAGCTTCAAAGAATGAAATCTACCAAAACCCTCAAGAGAATAACTCTAGAATAGAAGAAAGTAAGGAGATACAATGCGTTAAATTAATATATGAGAAGTCACAAAGAGGAAAACGATGAAAATAGAAATCAAAATTTATTATTAAGAGAATAAAAATAATTAATCATTCTCTTTTTCCTAACTAAAATTACAATATATTGAAAAAGTACCAATAAAAAATAACAAATACAGATAATAATTTAATTAAATTTTATTCTTAAACAGAAAGTTATAGTTAATTTAATAGAGATATATTATTACTAAAATAATTGTTTTGAAGCTTTTTTTGTTCTTAAACATAATTTTATAATTAATTTAATAGAGGTATATTAGTACTAAAAAAATTGAGATATTTTTTTCCTTAAACATAATTTTATAACTAATTTAATAGATGAATATTGGTACTAAAAATATTGTTAGCTGTTTTTTATTTTGGAGGTCTAAAATGAGTACTTTACATGTTTCACCCTTGAGTGGGGCCTCTATGTAACTGAGCCAAAGTAACTGATGGTGAGCTATGAAAATAGAACAAACATGACAACATTCTAGAACTTTCTGGCTGAGCACAACAAATTGTAGTTGAGCCACATTAGGAAACCCTTTTAGGAAGGAAAGTTGAGGCTGAGTAGTGAAGAAAACCATCCCATGAGGGAAAGCTCAAGTGCTAAACACCAAGAGAAGGGCTTGAGCTAAGAAGAAAACCAATCTATGAAGAACCCACATGTGGCTGAGCATAGAAGACAAGGTTGAGCACCATTCAAAATGTGTTATAGAAACAAGGCTCTGCCTATCGTTTAGGCATCCAATTCTCATAGCTTTAGGAACTTTCTCTCTTTAATACATAGAATAGTTGTAGCAAGAGCCATATGGGAGATTCTACAACTCTTAGAGCTTAGATTCACATTATCATGAGTGATTAAATTCTCTTGTGGGAGGTTGTATGTAATTAGCTCTAATTCTTTGTATTGCTATTTAATGTTTATTTATGCTTTGTTTCAATAGTTTGTGGTTTGATTTATGTTTATTGCTTGGATGAATTGGCAACTCATCTTATCGCACTAGTTTGAATTGAGTTGGAAAACTAATATCAAACTATGGTCCAATCAAACCATCACACTCTCGATAGAGGCTCTTACATGATTTAAAGGGTGAGATGGGTGTAAAAGTCCTATATAATGAAGTAAGGATTAATTCAACCAGGAGTAATGTAACATCCCATTTTAAATAGATAATTCCAATTTAAATAAGCGCCACATATATTAAATATTCGGAGAGTGCGGAAAGACGGAATATGACGTACACAGTACCCCAACATATCCATAACAAAAGGAAGAGGCTCCATGACCTAAACGAGGTACAAAAACTCGCCAAGAGCGAGAGAAACTACTACTACTAAACTCCAAAAGTTGAGGCCCCCATAGTGAGCCTGATAGTCGTCCAAGGTATCATCAAACGGCAACATCTCTATTATCACCACTGCCAGAGGTTCTCACATCTGCTCACATCAACAAGGTTGATGATCATCGCAAAGGAAGAAACCACACACAATCATACAAACAAGCAAAAGGGTAAGCTAGTGTAACAGATCCTTATATTATAACACTCAACAGGTAAATTCAAAACCAATCATAATTAACAGACATCCACACATGATATACCCAAACCACTTAGGGCTTTTAGACTTGACTATTCAGATACATACGATGAGGCACCACCACCAAACTGTGGAATTACGTCCTAGCAGTGAGACATCACCATGAGGCCTTCGCGAAATTACATCCTTACATGAGGCATCACCACGAGACCTCCGTGGAATTACGTCCTGGCCTTGAGGCACTACCACGATACCCCCGTGGAATTATGTCCTTATGTTGAGGCACCACCATGAGCTATCACCCCGAGGTCTATGGAATTAAGTCCAATAGGGGCACCACCATTGACTCCCCCCCTAAGAGGGTCCATGGAATTACGCCCATACGATGAGGCACCACCATTGACTCCCCCTAAGAGGGTCCATGGAATTAGGTCCTATTGCAGAGGCACCACCGGAAACTCCTCTGAGAAGGGCCCGCGGAATTACGTCCGTAAGATGAGGCACTACCACGAGCCCCGCTACAAGGGTCATGGAATTATGTCCTAAACCACCCTTACTCATATATTATCAATCAATCATGAAATTCCTATGCATACCCTTAACATGTCATTTAGTATGAGTGATCAACCATCAAATATATCTCATGCCAAGCTCATTTCCAATTCATTTGTTCTCCCCCATAACATACATAGCACATGTGTTGAAAAGGGGAGCCTTTCATCCATAAATGAAGAACAATTTTGATGATGTCTACTGATCTAGGATAAAACATAGCTTGGTCCAGTTAGGATATGCATTAGGCAATTAGCTTCTCTTTATCAAATGTATTTCAGGCCTGCTGTGTAATTCTGCATATGATTAGTTT
>Ga0214545_1001476_pt1 | contig 44041 bp, 19 predicted proteins | sample CNSS4metaG_FD_160064 | JGI IMG/M metagenome (GOLD analysis project Ga0214545, IMG submission 160064) | Root nodule microbial communities from cowpea collected in UCLA plant growth center, Los Angeles, California, USA - CNSS4 | ecosystem: Host-associated > Plants > Roots > Nodule | place: USA... | reverse complement strand
AAAAAAAAACAGTATATCTTAACCTTTTTAGTTATGAGTTCTTTTTGCTCTATATCCATCATTTTTGTACCAAGGGTTACCTTACATCTTATAATAAATGTAGAAGAAAGTAGAAAAAAGTTAGTAAACCCTAATAATGAATATTTAACAACATTTATCCACCTTGTGAAACTTGTTTCTCTTGAATAAGGACAGTTGTCACTTGATTTTTTTTTTATTTAATCTCTTTAAATGTTATTTATGTCATGCTGCATCATCCCTAATCAGAAGTCACAAATCTTCAATTTTGCTTTTTATATTTATTTAACTACACAACTACTTGAAGGTGGCTGCTGCAATGGGGAAAAGAGAGAGTGGAGTAAGAAAGGAAATGAGGGAAGAGAATGAGTGAATTGAAAGTAGGAAATAGAGGAGAAAGATAGAATGATGTGATCGCGATAAAGTGAAAAGTTTGAGAAGAAATAACAACACAAAAAAGGAATAAAAGGAGGTATGTCCCGATTATAATACATAGATTAACTTCAATTCATTATGTGTTTGTTATCTAATATAAAATATATTGTAAACTAAATTAAATATGTTAAATATTTAATTTTAATTAAATTTAATATAATAAAGTATAAATTAAATTTTAATTTTAAATAAATTTAACCTAATAAAATATAAATTAAATTTTAATTTTAATTTTTCTCACACGTAATGGATATCCATGGACATAGATAGTATAATATTTGTATCAGATCCATTTATAAACAAATATTATATTATTCATCACTCATTATATGTAAATACGGTTAGAAAATGATTAAAAAAATAATATTATTAATAATAAAAATATGAAATAATATAATAATAATTATTAGAGCAATAATAATACTGACATGTTAATGAATCAAAGAATATTAATCAAAGACCCAACAATTATAATAACAATAAGTGATAAAAAAAAATAAAGGACAATAGGATAGAGAAAGCTTAGATCGAGGCATGCATAACGATATCCTTAGAGAAAAAACATCATACTACATAGGGCAAAACAAAATCATATGCGTTTGTGCAAAACAAAATCATATGCGCTTCTCTCCCAAAATATAACAATCTGTTAGATCGATCGAGTGCAGCGAAGAATCTCCGAACCTTGTGAACATCACTTTTTTTCTAAGAGATAGTATTAAGAAGAAAAAGAAGAACATTTTTTAGAAAACTATAGTATTTGTTGTCATGCACCTAGGTGGTATATTTATAAGTAAAAGAAAGAGACATATGAGTAAATAGTAATAAGAATATAGACGTTAGCCATAAATGACATTAATCCATAAAATTAAAAATCTATAAAAATATTAATAACAGTAGAATTTTATTTTAATTATTTATTTTTTAAATTATATTAAAATATTTCCAACAAATTCTCATTTGAAGTATCCACTAATTATTTATAGCAAATTTTATCTATAAATATTTGCATACATAAATAATTTTGTGAACCCTACATGTAGTGTATTATTGTTAGAGCAATTAGTTTAACAACCGATATAATAGCATATATACATTGCTACATTAAGTTGTCATGCACTCTATATTACATCATTTTATGGAAAACTGATACAATATGCATAATGAAAGTGATGTTTTCACACTAGTTACACCATATCGACAGAGTCTTTTAGATCTAATAATGGCCTTTTCCTCCACAATGTTTATCCCTCAAACCTTTTCGTTTGCAATTTTTGAGAAATTGAGTAAAGACCAATGCAATTTTGCTACAGTATATCTTCAAAGAAAATTCAAAGGAAATCTTGTGAACACTACCTTCAAGAACTTTCAATAATAATGACAACCTATTGAAACATTGGATGTTTGAGTCAACAGATTCACAACTCAAAAAGTTGTGGATTGTGAATTAAACCAAAACTAGGTAAAAAAACCCAAAGCTTCAATTAAGAAAACATCAAAGGTAATTTTATCTCTAAATCAAAATATACTAACTTGACACAATCATTCACAATAATACAATAAAAATATTCACCTATTCCACTAAGCATTCGCAATAAAGATATAATACTATAAAACTAATGATTTAAAACTTTGAAACAACATTTAATAGAAAATTTTAATTAGAATACATTAACTTTTTGTATTTCACAGTAATAGTTTTTATGAATACAATAACCATTTTAAATTGTACTAAAGATACTTTTTATTAGTTAATAGTGTAAAATGTTTAACAATATAACGACTTGACCTTTTTTTGTGTATAATTAAACAGTCTCGAAAATATACGAATACAAAATATTTGATGCTTATCTCAACTCTTGCGTCCTTTTGGCAAGCATCGTCTCCAAGAAAGAGTTGAATGATAAAATAATGCATTGTACCATTAATTGTGTTGTACTGTAGATAAAAAAAAATACCCCATTATAGCATTTTGATTGGTGTATAAATGAAATTAAGCTTGATTGATTCCCTTGTCTTGTTCCCTTTCTCTGTTTAATTAATGACAGGAATTGATGAAAGCAAAATTGAGTGTCAGGTTGAACAGTGTTGTTTTGCAGTGAGTTGTCAATTCTTGAATGTTGAATACATGTCGTAATTGCTTGTCCAGCTTAACAAACCGTCCCAAACTATTATGTCATTCCAACATTGCCACTTGTATGGACAAGATTGTCAACATTTGTTGTTGTTTGCTACCACACTCCAATTGCTGCAAACAGTGTTCAATCATATATGGTTTTGTTTGAGTAAAACAGAACCTTACTGCACAAACCATAGATTTCAAAATCATCACATGGAATTGCTTCTGTATCCCTTCATCTTCTGTGAAATTGCAACACGTGCTTCCATGGTAAGGGCAAAACCAGATCGTGGTACTGAGGGTAAATGGCCGCTCTACAGAAAGTAGCAAAGAAAACAAAACCATTTACATTCATAACGAAAACAAAACTCAAAAAAGTTATGGCAGAGGAAGAAAAAAACACCATTCATGGAACAAAAACCAGTTGAAAGGGTCTGTACTTCAGCTTACATACATCTCATTATATATATATTACAAGTATTAGTGAGTTGACAAACGAAGGAGGAAGGTAGTGTTCAGAGCAAAAGAGCTTCATTAGTGTTCAACTTTCTGACATTCTGTCTCTTATGTCTGGTTTACCCTCCAAAAAAGTTCTTATATTCTCTCTCAAAATTCAATTTTTTTTTATGAATCGGGTACTTTCCATCTGTCTCTTCTACTAAAAAATGAAATCCAATTTAAATCTGGTCAGATAGTTTCATTTCATTCAACCCTGTTAGTAAATAAAACAAGAGAGAGAGAGAGAGAGAAAACCATTGTCAAAATAGAAAATCATCAATAGATTAGCATATTTTATTGGCCATGTTGTCGTATCATGTCATGTTGTATAATCCAAGTTGTTTGGGCTGCTTTCAATATACAAGGTTAATATAGAATGTCTTAAGCGGAATCTTGTATTACAGTAAGCGATGAACTAATTTAAGTGAATGCATGCTGTTCAGATTATCCCTCTAATTTAGTTAAAAGCTTTAACCAAGGATTCACAAAATAATGAAATATACTTCTTCTTCCTTGACCTCAAGTAAATTGTAGGATGCTGCATTATTGTTTATCAATATAATAGCTGGAATTGTTACATCGTTAGCCACACAATAAATGGTATGATTGGATACTGTAGCAAAATTAGTTTAGTTTTCTGTTCATACTTTCCCAGATAACTCTTTCCTGAATAGAAAAAACAACCTCACCTTTTTATGGTTATTACGAACATCCATGCCAATAGGTCCAGTTTTGTTACGTCCCATCTGTAGCATGAGATTTAAAATTATTTGTTTTGTTTTTTAATCTAAAATAAGGCATTTTCTTTAAAGTGGTACATAACTTAATTTTGTTAAACCCAGGTTTTGCTTCGAGAATACATTCTCTCAAAGTTACACTCTAACATGAATATGCTGTAAAAGTTGACTACTTTTCTTCTTAAATGTCCACTAAATATAAAATTCTCCCTGTCCTCTTAGTTTTCAATATAAAATAGACACAATTTCACATAACATACTATAGTACAAATTCAACATAGAAAACCCATGGCCATTACACTTCCAATTGGTATTGTTGTGTAATCCACTTTTGCACAATAAATTGGCATACTTAAAAAAAAATAAAAAAATAAAAAAATAAAAAAAAACTCGTACCACTTTACTTAAAAAAGTGTTGCTAGCCACATCTTTTTTTTTCAAAACTTTAAATCTAGTTTTTAATGTGTGTGTATGTGTGTGTTTTTGTAAGTATCTACACAACATTGGTTAATAATGAACATTGTTTTATTAACTAAAAGACAGTGCACTAATTTGAATCTAGAGTAAAAAAGGAGAAAAATTAGAAGTAACGAGTGTACACGATCTTGATTAACTTTCATCAAGAACAAAAAATGGAGTGAGGTCAAGAGAGTGAATATTTGAACATAAACAAATTCCATTAAGCACATCCATCACCATTAACCGCACCGCCACTCGTGGTGATCTCAACCATCAAGTGCACCAAGGGCTTTCATGTCCTCCAAGAAAGCCGTATAAGAGTCATCAATGCTCTGTGCTTTTGGAGCTGATGACGAGCTCACTGACTCTGATTTTACAATAGTTGGCCCTGATGTCCCAGAGACGCTCCTAGAGGTTGGCACTGCTGGTTTCGGTTTTGTTTTACTCATTGCAGTTTCTCTTCTCACTCGCACAGATGCAGGAACCTAGTAAAAAAACAATATAAAGCAATTAGAGGAATACACGAGAGATTGAAATAATAACAAAGTGATTCTACTTGTAAGTTCTCAGTTGTTAAAGAGTGCGGGATATTGTAACATTGACAATTTGACAAAACTATATAACCAGTTAACAATCACTTATTTAACCACTTGTGAAAACAAAATTTGACTAGCCCAGATATTATTATACTATTCTTATAAAAGAGTTGTTAATTGGTTATACATGGAAAAGGAATTATCAAAACATTACTTCTCATCGGTTAAATTAACTTATTTAACAGCTATCCTTCCTCAGGCTCAGACATAAATTCAAACTCACAGGTAACATTTCTTCTTATTAAGAAAATCTGTCCCGTACGAGTATGAGCAAATGCACATATAAATCATTCAGTTGTTATTAGTTTGGTTACATGATAAGATATCCAAAACACTAGATGCAGTAGCAAAAGAAATTACCACCAGACTTAATTACAGTATGATGGCATTAACTTTGTTAGTTAGAGTTTAAGAAAGCTAATTATCAAAATACAACAGAAATAAGTTTACTCAAAAACTTGTTATAAAAGCAAAAACTTCAAGAGCCAATATAAAAGGAAACTAAAAAGTCCCTCAACTTACCATAGCTGTGAGTTCTGGAGTGTGCTGCGCTAATGGCCTTTTAACAACAGTAGAAGCAGCAGATTTAACATAAGATGGTTTCGGAGGAGGGGGAGGCGGCCTAATTGCCATATGATCCTCTTCCTGGAAGTTTGGAGGAGGACCAGGTGGAAGTGGAGGCCTCATCATTGGTGGAGGACCAGGTGGAGGGCCATATGGTGGCCTATGGATTAGGGGAACCATCATTCCAGGTGGTGGTGCCTGACCAGGGAGTCCTGCCACAGGTAAAGGAGGCCTCATGTCAGGTGGTGGCGGGGGTGGTGGGAAACGGGATATTCCTGGGGGTAATACATCAGGCTGTAAACTTGGGATTAAAGCGGGTCCTGGAACAGGAGGTTGTTGCCTTGGAGGAGGATGCCCGGCAACCATTTTTGGAATCTCCTGGTTTGACAGTGAATTATTACTCTCCGTAGAAACAGCTCCATCAGACTGAACCATACCAGTCTTTGGTGGCACCTGATTGGATGGAGGAGGGGGAGGAAGCTGCACCTGCATTTTAGAAATTGTTACCGTCCAAGAAGCTTTTGTTTTGAAGAATCATACCATGATAAATGTATACTACCTCCCATCTATTAAGCATGAATATCCAAAAACCTGCCCATCAACAAAGCATGAATATACCAAAATAACCATAGGCATGACTGAACCCAAGACCAGAACACATACAAGAAAAAACAACAAAGATACAGTCCCTTTTTGAGTCTTCACCATTACAAAATGTCTCTAGTGTGTCCAAAATCTAAAATATGTTTTGCAATGTTTCAAAACAAAGAAAATAGGTTCCGACCAAAGCTAAAACATGATAAAATAGAGCAAAAAAATGTAGACAACCTTATCCACCCTGTAAAATCGGTCTTTGATACTTTTAAAAATTAAAAATATATCTATTTTTTTTCTGTAAGCATAGACATATGTTTTAGTATTTTATTCAATATTCACTGCCATCTCCACATCCTAAATTTTGAAAAATCGCTGTATCTGCATACTTGATCATTACAGATAATACCAGCACCAGTGAATGCTTTCAATATATCTCTAACATCATGTCTTTCAATGCCTTTATAATCAGGTCGTGCCTTTACACAGAAAACAAAGCCATTTAGTAAGACAAATCTACCTGACTAGGATCCTTAGAAGGTGAATCATCTGTTAATGCAGACTGATTTCTCCCTTCACCTCCACTAGTGCCAGGTGGAGGTGGCTGAGACTGTTGAAGCGGAGGAGGTGGAGGAAGAATAGGACGATTTGCAACTTGATCTTTAGGTGGGGGACCAGGGGGTGGAGGTGGCAAAGGGGGTGGTGGTAACGACGCAGACACGGCACTAGCAGGCTTTGGAGGCATGGGAGGGGGAGGAGGCAATGGTAAAGATGCAGGTAAAACAGTGCCATCTGCTGAACTTGCATTGCTACTACCATCAGGCAGTGGAGGCGGTGGAGGAGGTGGAGGTACAGCTAATACATCATCCTCTGTCTCCATTGCTGAGGATGAAGCAGCACCACTGGATGAAGCACCAGACAAAGGAATTCTTGGCCCTGCATTCGAGCACAATAGTTGACTGATGAGTACAGAAGAGTCAAACCAACACCATTATAGATCCATGATTTTACAAGACAAATATGAAAAACAAGCTCAGCATACCTATAGATGATTTAAACATAGGAGGTTTCCCTGGTGGTGGAGCCCCAGTAGGATTTAATGTAGGATGGTAATAAACAGAGTCCTGTAGAAAAATCAGCAAGTCACCCAGTCATCAATGACAGCTATGCCAGTTTAGTTCAGAAGGAAGAGCATAGGAAAACATAAAGCATGCACTCAGAATCAACTTAAATCCTACCTCAGGCTTTGGGTGTTTAACCCGCTCTTCTTCTTCTGCAGTTGTTCTCCTTCGAGGAGGCCCCAAATGACTGCCAAAAAGTCATCCTAGAATGTGTAAATGACACACACAAATAGGGAATAAATCTATGTTTTTAAAATGACAAGAAAATTCTTCACCTGAACATAACTGGGGCCTCACCCTTCTCCCGCATTTTCTCTTCATATTCCTATACAAGAAGGATTAGATCTAGACCATCGCTGATTAACAATTGGCAGAAACCATTTAACTAAATAAAGCATATATCCAAATAAAATGTTCAAATCCTGAAGACTGAATTTTCAGTCTACCACTAGCCAAACCAGACAGATTCTACAACTAATACAATATTAAACTCAGTTCATAATTTTCCACTTACATTAAGCGCATGTTTGGTTTGACATTGGAGTCTAAGATCTAAGTTTTCAATGTGAAAAATGGAACCTATTCAAAGTAGCTTCAACTAGAATATGGATAATGGATCCACATTTTTCCTTGATCTGACGTGAAACCAAACATGTTAGTCGGCTACTCTTAATGGGACTTGCCCATGACAAGAACGGTACATAAGCCTATGTTCTTGTTACAACTGATTTTCAAATGCACAAAACCAGCAATCACTCATTCATGGAAACCAATGGATTTTGATCACGGCAGAGAAAAAGATACTAGAGACTATAACGAACTAAGATATTTTACATCATATAAAGGGCACATTGGATCATGAAATAATGATTATTTTCATTGATTGATGAAATATGTTTCTAAATACTCGTAACAAACTAGCACCATACATAATTGTGTACAGAACATAAGTACCTGATAATCTGCATAGTAATATTGAATAATAGAAAATATTGATCCAACAGAAAGAACATATAACAAGTTCTTACCTTCCTCTTCTTTAGGACAAGGTTAAGTGTGTCTTGTAGTTGTCTCTTCTTGTGCTTTCTTGCTTTATCCAAAGCACCATCAGCCTCTGCCACAACCAACAATGCACAGTGAATTTGAATGGTAAAATCATCCTAAAAGATATCATACTTAATTTCTAATTATACAACTACATCCCAGAAAACAACTATAGTCACCAGTGCACCAGATGAGTCCATGTATATGCAGTAACTTGATTTCCCTTTACGAGTTTGAAATTATCTTGTAGAAGCAAATGCATAACTGCTTACGTTTCATGCCACAACACCCATATCTATCTAAATAATTGCAAATGAAATAGCTTTTCCAATCGACATGGACACATGGTTCTTTGCCCGTGCTCCATGAATACAAAAAGGGTACCCTTCAAGGATAAAAGAAACTTCGTACAGAATTCAAATGAACTTCCCTACGCACTGTAGTGTCATGTTTTTGGTTCACTGTGAGCATTTGAAAGTTCCCCAAATTTAATTTGAATGTTTTGCTAGTCTGTAAAAATCTAATTAACTTGTTCTCTTTCATCATCACAATTTATTTGTTACTCTAACGGAAATTTCAATAGTTGTTCCTACTCCTGAAAATGTGTTCTCACGTTTACACAGACTAAGACATTCATCCAAACAACAACTACCACATGCACGATCAAACAGTCCTCTCAGCAATCAGTTTGCCATAATAATAATAATAATAATGGTAAGTTGAGAGAAAGTATATTGCATTTTACAGCCTTCCATTGAAAAACAAAAGCACGACTTACTCATCATCTCCAAGTTCTCAATCTGCTTCTTCAACTGATCAGGATCTTTCTTCAAAATCCCCACCTCCCTCACCTTCTTTCTTTCCTTCTTATTCTATTGATCAAAACAAATAAAAAAAGGTGTCAAGAATCAAAATCCGACCATGAGCTGAAACCTTAAAAAATACAAGCAATACATAGCAAGAACACACACTTTAAAGAATACAGAAATAACGACAAATTAAGCTAAGTTCTTTGAATGAAAGAAAACAGCTCATCTGTTTTAAAACCCTATTTGCATCTCTTTCGCATTATCAAATTCAAAGAAAAACTACTTGCACTTTCAATCAATTAACAACAGCGGAGCATGTGAAAGGGTAAAACACGAATTAGGGCAGGGATAAGAGAAAAGGGGGAACAACAAAAAGACATTAAAAGCGAAAGAGGAAATGGAGCGTGGGTGCGTGGGTTAAGGAAGTGAAGAATACCCTCTTCAATTCTTTCTTCCGAAGCTCCTTCCGGTAAGCATCGGTGGGGTTCATGACCTTGCCACCCTTCGTCGTCTTCATTGTGAAAGACTGAACCCTCTCTTTCACAAGCTACTCAGTATTAATATTCCTCTTCCGAAATCGAAACCCTTTCCCCCTTTCGCTCTTTCTCTTCTGTCACGATTTCAAAAATTGGGACAAAAACATAAACAACACAGAACCCTTCACGCATCTACTAATATTTGTTGTAATAATGAAATGATAAGAATATTAAATAACAACTTATGTACATGTATATCTATATCCGTATCATCAACACGAAACTGTGATGCTTTTTGTGTATGAGGAGGAACGAAACCAAGTCCAGGACCATGTTATAGATTAATAAAAGCCCGGCCCACTAACGCTATCTCCTCCTCTTGTGGATCTTTCTTCCTGCGCCTCCAAACGTTCTTCTACACCTCCAAACATTTTTTTAAATATCAAAAATTTCCTTTGATCATATAAGTAAAGTCAAGGACATCAAACCCGCAACTGAAAGTTGATTTCCATAAGTTAAAATATATTATTGGAAGTTGACTTTCGAAAGTAAGAATATATTATCAAAAGTTGACTATTGAAAGTCAAAATATATTATCAAAAGTCAACTTCCGGAAGTCAATTTCCGGAAGTCAAAATATATTACCGGAAGTCAACTTCTAAAAGTTAAAATATATTACCGGAAGTCAAAATATAATATCGAAAATTGACTTCCGAAAGTCAAAATATATTACCCAAAGTCAACTTCCGAAATTCAAAATATATTACGGAAGTCTGAAATATATATATATATATATATATATATATATATATATATATTTCATTTAAATTTTTTTAATTTAAAGTTTTTTTTTTTAATTTTATTTTTGAGTTTAATTTTTTAATAAATTATATAAAAAAAGTTATGTATATATATATATAATTTTTTAAATATATATTAAAAATACTTAAGAAATAAATTAAATTAAAAATACATAAACTTTATATTAAAAAAGTATTAATTCTATTTTAACTATTTTTAATTTTATTTAAAGTTTATGTTTTCTAAATTTTATAAGTTTTTTTTATTTATTTTTTATGATTTCATGTTTCTTAATATATATTTGAAAAATAAAATAAAATATTAATATCTATATATATAATTTTATTTTTAGTTAATGTACTGAAAAAATAAATACAAAAATATAAAAATAACTAAAACTAAAATATTATTAAACTTTAAATAAATAAAACAAAAAATGATTTTTTTTTTTTAATTTTGACTTTCGCAAGTCGTCTTCCGATAATATATAATGACTTTCGGTAATATATTTTGACTTCCGGTAATATATCTTGACTTTTGGAAGTCGACTTCCAGTAATATATTTTGACATCCAGAAGTCAACTTCCAGTAATATATCTTGACTTTTGAAAGTCGACTTCCAGTAATATATTTTGACTTTCAAAAGTCGACTTCCAGTTATATATTTTGACTTTTGGAATGACTTCACTTAAATGGTTAAAGGGTATTTTTGTGATTTTAACTTTTTTTTGGGGGTGTAGAAGAAATTTTGGAGATGCAAGAAGAAAGATCCCAAACTTGTTTATGATATAAGATAATTTTCTGTATCATATTTTAATTATATAGATTATATAATAAGATACATATTTTTATTTCATCCATATAATGGCGGTCTACTACCAATCTTACGGTTTTAAAAAACCTTTTGCAATTATTTTTTCTATAATCATATCTTAATATCACTATTTGTGTTATTATTATTATCGATATCAATTTGCTATAGGGTGGTAAAATGGGCTAGCTCGATCTGTTTTGGCTCAGTCTGTATGTGGCCCGTCAAAAACAGGTGGGTCGGGCTGGTCCGTCAAATAGAAACGAGCTAATAATCACAACTCGTCCTGTATAGGACGGGCTAAAGGGCCGGAGTGACCCGTCCACTTTTTTTTTAAAGTTTTTTAATTTGTTTTCAAAATTTTTAAATTTTTTTATTTTGTAAATTTGTTTATATATACATATAAATTATTATTAAAGACATATTTAATTAAATAAAATATTTTTTAAACTTTTAATTGATTAGTTAATGTTTTTAATTAGATAAGCTAAAATAATTATTAAATTTACATATTAAATTATTCAATTATAACTAATAATTGAAACATAATGTGTATGTGTTAATGATTTAAATGACAATATTATTATATATTTACACATTTAAAAAATATAATATAAAAAAAATAATCTTTTTAATTACTTTTATTTTATTTTATTTTTTTGAAACTGGCTAACGGACCCGGATGGGTTGGACGGGACGGGCCAGAATGGGTTGACAGATAGAAATCTTCAACTCAATCTGTCCCTTTTAACACAGGCTGACGGGCTGGCCCATTGGGCCCAACCGTTTTGCCACCCCTAGTTTGTTATCATAATTATTATTATCATTATCATTATTTTGACTACTATTATTATTTAGAATATTATCATTATCATCTTGCATTTATTCTTACTGTGATTTTTGTTGTTGTTATCATTTCTACTATTACTAACGAAAACACAACATTGTCGTGCCTATGTGCATTTTCTAATTTTCATAAAAAATTGAGTTAAAATCAATAAAAAAATATAATTAATTTTTAAAATAATTATTTAATGTAAAATTAGAAAAGTAAAATATGATAAGTTTTTAAAATTAAAAGACAAAAGAAGTTTTTAGAATAATAGCTAAAGGTAAATTATTTATAAAATAATTATTTTTAAAATAATATTAAGGATAAAACTGGAATAACGAAATATAGATACACATATATTGTTATAGATATTATTATTATTTTCATTATGGTTATTGTGCTATCAATGTTTTTTTTAATTATAATTATATTTGATACTATTTTTATTATCGTCGCAACACATTATTATACACGTGTACTAAGTACTCCATCATTTACTAATCGTTTGATTCTCTAGAAGCAAATATGTCTCAATCTCCGAATCTTCGATGCCATAAGGTAGATGAATGCTCATTCACAACACTTCAGTTTAACCCAGTAGAAACATGCATTAAGTTATAATCAATGTAATTTGTAATTTGATGGAGTAAACACCACCATATAATTCATAAAAACCAACAACTTTTGATTTATTCAACAAAGTAAAAATATATTCCATAAAATTAAAAGAAACACCCAAATGTACAAATCGCAAAATAAAAATTAAGTTTTTATCAAAACTAGGAACACAAAAGACCTTTTCTAAACACAAAATAAAATCACTGCTTAAAACCAAATTGCATGTCTCAATGACCTCTACATGTGAACTCATGTTGCTTCCTGAATAGATACAATGTTCACTTTCTAGTGGTCTCCTTAGGTTTTGCATACTCTATATGGTACAAACATGAATTGTAGTTCCATAATCAATCCACCATGTGTTCTGATTAATACTAGTCATATTAAATTCATAACAAACAAAAACAAAATAATTACCTATCTTCACTAGCTAATTCTTAAACTTTGCGCAATCCTTCTTCATGTGTCCCTTCTTTTACAAAAGAAACACTTAGACACCTTCTTTATAATTAGCTTACTTAGCATATATATTTCCCTTTTGATTAACTTGATTCTCCTTATTCTTAAGAGAAGTAGTCAAGTTCATCATTTGACCTTCCTCCGATAATTTTTCCTCTTCTTGAACACACATGGTCCCTAATTAATATATTAATAGACCACTTGTGCTTATAGTGTTATAAGCAATTTTAAAAGGAGCATATTAATGGGGCAAAGTATACAAAATACAATGTAGTATAAGGGAATCAGACATGGTAACCTCTAAGGTATTCAATTGAGTCATGATGTCCCTTATGCGCATGAGGTGATCACGCACTCTCTTGATTCTAATGAGCTTTAAAGATGAAAAGTACATGACAATACTGTTGGTAAGAGACTTAACAAATCTATGAATTGTTCATCAATGACCTTTAGTAAATCTCAACCTCTCACATTGTCATGCAGATAAAAAGAATCCTAAATATTGAAAAAACGTTGATCTTCACTCACATAACAAAGTGACAATTTAACCTCTTTGACTTCTCACATAGATCAACAACATATGATATGAAGTGTTGGTCATAGTAATAACGATGATTTAGTTTTTCTAATAGCATAATCAATGTTCATCCAATCCAAATGGAGAAGAACTTTTCCTTCCAAAACTTATAATTATCCATTTTTAGTCTGGGAATACCATAATGGATACCATAAATATTCATAGATCGAGAAACTGCAAATTTTATATTTTGTAAAATACATGCTCAATATCATAATTTGAGATTATAACAAAATAATGTTTTGTCAATGCAAACATGTCTTAATTAATGAATATAATGGCATAAATATTGTTTGTGGGTTAAAGTCTTACTTAATTAGATTCACATAATCAAATGATAAAATTAAAAATTATTCATCTTTTACCTATGCAAACACGTCTTAATGCATGGATCTAGTGACATAAAACATGCATATGGACTAAAGTCTTACTCAATTAGACTCATATCACCAAATGATAAAACTTAATATATTATTATGTTTGACTGATGTAAATACGTGCCTTAATAAGTGAATCTAGTGACATAAAATTTGTTTATGGATTAAAGTCTTACTCAATTAAACTCACTCACATCACCAAGTGATAAAACTATTATACTTTTATGTTTTACCGATGATAAAACATTTCAAATAAATATTTGCATCAACAATATTTATAATGGAACCAAAATAAATAATAATATTCACGTATATAAATTAATCATACAACATAAAAAACGTACTTATAAAAGTACAAAACATATATTACGTACAAAGTCTAATAGTACTCATAGTACGTACAAAAGATATATATATATATATATATATATATATATATATATATATATATATATATATATATCACGAACACAACTTTATAGCACGTACAAAAACTTATAGAAAATATTTTCTTCGAACTTTATGTCACTAGATTCATTTTGTATTGACAAAACATTATTTTGTTATAATCTCTCAAATTATGATAATGAGAATGCATTTTAAAAATTTTGCATTTTTTAAATATGTGAATATGGTATACATCATGATATTTCGCAACTAAAAAAGAATAATTATAAGTTTTGGAAGGAAAAAGTTTAAAACAAAGTTATTTACTGTCATTATTTTATTTTGACAAAATAAAAGATGTTTTTAATTTATCTTCAACCTAAAAAAAATAATAAGCACACCCATGATCAAAAAAATGGTTTCAAATGCCATAAGCAAGTGTCTCGAAGGGTCACAATGTCAATGCTCCGAAATCTTTTGTACCCATAACAACAACGCCCCATTCATCAATTGCAACACTTCCAACGCTGAAAATATTAGGTTTAATATCAAACAAAGAAAAAACACAATAAAAATTCCAAAATAATAGCCACGACATATTCAAAACAAGGCAAAGGTATTTAACATGCTCTCATACCAAATATGAAACTGATGCGAAAAAAGGATAAGGACTAGCCTTCCGTCATTGTCACTGTCATGATCACTGGTAGATTTTGACTAACATTGTTGGGGAAGCCAAAATAATATGTCCAAAATTTATACATTTAATTATTATCGCTAATACAATAAAAATGAATACATAATTTAGTATAACGATAACTAAAAATGAAATAAGACTAAAAATGAATATATGGAAGAGTTAAATTTGTCATGTTTTCATCTTCAGAGACCCTTTTATCACTTTTAAAAAATGAATTTATTCTTTTATTCTTCATCAATATACCTATTTAAAAAAAAAGACTAGAAAATAATTTATCATAATCTAATAACAAATTGAGAGATGTAAATACCAAAAGAAAATTCAATGATAATCAAACCACACTTAAAATTCAGTTATAAAAAACACACAATACAATATTTTTTCTTCTATGTTCATAAAATAAAAAATTAATATACAATAAGCTCATTAAATAAAATATTAAACTAATATTTGACTATCAAATGAGACAAGAAAGAATTACTTTCTTCTTTATTTTTTCGAGAATAGAAGACAACAACTGAGATATGAGATAGCAGAAATAATAAATATTTTTCTCTTCAGAAACAAAAAGAAAATAGGTAAGAATGAGAATGAGAACAATTTGTGAGAAACTCAAGTCATATAATGGAACCACAATTAAAATCCAATTATAAAAAAACACAGTGCAATGTGTTTTCTTCTATGTTCATAAAATAACAAATTAATATAAAAGAGACTCATTAAATCAATTATTAAACTAATATTTCACTATCAAGGTGAGACGAAAAAAATATCTTCTTCTTTTCTTCCTCAAGAATGGAAGAGAACGGGGAGAAATAAGAGAAAAAAATATATCTTTTTTTTTTCAAAAACAAAAAAAAGGTGAGAATGAAAGATGCGAACAATTTATGAGAAATTCAAGCCATAATGAAAAATAAAATAAAAAATATATTGATAAATATTTTTATTCTTTATTCTTTATTATGTCTTATTTTATATTTTATTATTTATTAACATTAATTATTATGTTTATAAAAGAAATAAAATAATATTTGATTTAATCATCATTAATTTACCTAATATTTATAATATAAAAAATCAAAATACCTAAAATATAAAAAAATACCTAGAATATAAAAAAAAATTCAAAATTTTTGGGGGCCATGGTCTCCTATTATCACAAACATCCACCACCGGTCATGATAATCCTTAAATGCACCTTTTCGTGTCAAACCCCTTACTCTCTAAACTTTGATATGATATATTCTTGTATAGAGCAAATTTGATGACCCAACACATAGAGTACAAGTCAAATTTATAGAGATATGTCTATCATAAAATTACAAAATAGTTGTCATAATAGATTGTTGTCAATTAGATGGGATTATTATATCAAAATTTACGCAACAATTATAAAATTGATAAATTAATTGATAAATGGACTACATCTATAACAATAATTGACCATTTGAATATTTCATATTATCCCACACATTATATATTTGAAAAATTTTAAACAATTTCATTTAGGTTTCTTAAAATGTTCATCTAATTTTTATCATTTGAAATCTATTTTTATAAACTTTGTTTTGGTGTTAGACAACAGTAACTACGTTAGATATGAACTTATTTTTACATTTTATTTATTGTTTATCTTGAAAATAATTTTATACGAACCAAATTGAATCGTACGTACTCAACAATCTAAACACCAATTTTATTTTTTCTTTTAAATATAACGATTATTTTAATAAAATCTCAAAATTTATTTTACTTTTATAAAAAAACACCAACCAAATCTAAAGACTAAAAAGTGACTTTACTCAAACTATGCATACATAAAATTTAATATATATATAAGCAAAAACATAGAGAAGAAATAAATTTTTAAGTTGCTAATTTAATCATATAAATGGCTGGTATTCATAAAATACAAATTAATATAAAACATTACATGTGTGTCTTAATGAAATAAAAAATTGTGTATATAGTTGGTAAGTTTTAATAATAAAAATATGAATACATTAAAAGTATATGAAAAATCTTATATGGTAGTATTCGTATATTTATAAAAAAGAAAAAAAAAACAATATAATATTTGCGACTTTATGATTATCCATTGTATTTTACTTACGCTATTATTACGTAAGAGAAAATTAGTACATGAAACATGCCTTAACCCATGAATGATTTCACCCATTGAGGCGAGGCATACAACAACCGTCCATCCATTAACCGAAAAGACAAAGACGTGTATAATCCTAATGCAGACACCTACAAAATCCTTGAATAAAAAAAATACAATAATAATAATAATGTAACAAAAGATTGTTACCAATTATTAAACTCTGTGTACAAATAATGTGTAAATTAGTAGTACGTTTTCATTGTTTAACTTAATAAAAAAAAATCAAGATCTAACCACTAACTTAACTACGGTTAATTAGAGTGTTTAAGTAGTTATTGTAAATTCCTGCTATTTTTTATTTCCATTTTTTACTCCTAAAATATTTGTGGAAAATCAATCATTATTTTAAAATCTTTTGAATGCAATTACAAAAACGATAACATTTACAGAAATAATTAACAAAAATCATAAACACTTCCAAAACATAATTATGTTAACTTTTCTTTTATATATATATATATATATATATATATATATATATATATATATATATATATATATATATATATATATATATATATATATATATATATACTAGAGGACACTGTACTCATCTGAACTGGTCATCCAGACTAACCATCGACTCTGATACGATTTGTTGGGTTACAAAGGAGGAGGTTCACTGGAAATACAATACCAATAAGACCTGAGTTTAACGACATAAGACATTAATACTACACTCAATTCAAAACCTTAAGGTGATGGGTTTATGAGTCTTTATTCTTATATAGTGTTCTACTTTCTCATTTATAGCAAATGTGAGACTTAGACTCACACTTGAATTCCTAACAATCTCCCCGACAAGGATGAGTCCCTTCCACCATATCGGTACATTCTCCCTCTAGCGAAAACATTTTCAACCACAAGTATCCCTTCTCGTACCACCGTTCATCTTAATGGAACACGCTTACCTAGAACCCTTTGCTAGGAAGACTTTCAATACAAGGACCTGCACTCGTCTGAGCAGGTTTTATCATCGACTCTGATACCACTGTTGAAAAAACGCATCATCAATTAAGAATATTATTGTTTTTACCCCTAGAATCACCATATTAACATATAAATAAGATAAAAACAAAAAACACAAGAATATAATGTGGAAACCTCAAAATCGGAGAAAAACCACGACCATCAGAAAATAACATGTGAAAATTTGTACAACATATAAATTACCCTCCCATGCCCTTTTGACCCCAAGTACACCCACACTCTCCAAATCAAGAATTAAACCCAAATCTCACAACACTCTACTAGAAGAGTATAAGAAAAGTCAAATACAAGCTTAAAGTGTGTTTGACTAGGACAAAAAACATCATAGACTTAGAGCTCATTATATAACTCACCCCCTAAGTTATCCTTGGTAATATAAGACTTTTCAAGACATGTTATTTTCATTAGCTCAAGAGAGTTTGAATTTTAAAAGTTCAAGAGAGTTAAAGGCACGCTTTATCAATTGGATTTTTTTTTTAATGAAAACAAAATATATTTTAAAACATAAAATTGATAGAGTTTTTCATGTAATCTATATAACATCTCAAAGTAATAGTTACATAATATGTAAATTTTTTAAAGAAACTTCTCTATTCGGAATCATATTATATTTACATATCTTCAAAAATAAAACCATAAGCAATGCATAAATACATGTATCCTGTGTGTTGCGCATTGGGAATTCAGATATAAGTTTAAGTTTTGCATATAAATAAAAAAGCTAAGGAACTTATAATGAATATGATTATTAATTTATTGTCTTGAGATTTATGGTTGGATGTTGTCAATCTTAAACTCATATTTCATAATTGTTGTATTTTCTCAATGAATATTTTCTTAAGAGACCCATATAATTTATTAAACTATACTAAACTATAGTTAATTGTACTATATTAAACTAAAATATACTAAACTATTCATAATAATAATTGAATTGTACTATAAAATAGTTCAGTTTTAAGAAACTAAACTTATGTTAAGTTAACGAAGTTAACTAAGTTAACTATTGAACTATAGTAGATTGAAAGAACAAAATACCTCAAATAAAATATTGGTATTAGGATAAGAATTGGACTTATGTATTTTATGTCTTACGTTCTATTCTTTCTCTTTCATATTGAAATATTTATTTTATTTTGTCTTAATTTTTTTCTTTACTCTTTATTTGAGAAAAATATTAAATATTTATAATTAATTTATTAAAAAAAATTATAAATTAATTCAATATCTTATTTTATTTTGAATGAATTTTACTATGTAATGTTATTTTTATGTTATGATTTTAAAGAAGTTATTTTTAAAAATTAAATTTTGTGACAGCTAACAATTTTATAATTTTTTATTTATATTAAAGTTTTTTGTAACTTAAATATTAAAGTTAGTATAATAAATATAAATATTGGTACTAACGTATTTTTTATTTGAAAATCTTATGTAATATTATTTTTTAGTTTTGAAATATTTATTATGTGGCATCAACTTTTTTAAAGAGAATTTATTTAATTTTTTTTTAAATATTAATTTTAGAACTTCATAAAATTTTTATAACATTTTTCACACAAATATTAATAAATACAAATGTTAAAAAAAATATTAATTTTGAGAATTTTCTAAAATAAATCCTTTTAAAATTTTTTACACAACATAATAAACATTGTAAAACTAAAAAGTAATATTATATAAGATTTTAAAATATAAAAAATAAGTTAATACCGATATTTATATTTATTATATTAATTTTAATATTTTAATTACATTTTAAGTTACGGAAAACTTTAATATAAATACAAAAATTATAAAAATGTTAATTGGTGTATTGAAGTATGATGCATATTTCAAGTATTATTTTTTAAGCACTTTCAAATTATAAACTTTAGATTATTATTGCGTAGTACAATCATATGTAATTAGTGCAATTCGATTCAAAATAGTGTAATTCCGTTCAAAAATAGTGCAATTCAATTCAAAATTAATGCAAACCGATTCAAAAATAGTACAATTCAGTTCAAAAAGAGTGAAGTTTATTCAAAATCAGTGCAATTCGATTCAAAAACGAAGTGTAGTTAAGTTAAAAATTAGTGCAGTTCAGTCCAAAAATAATGCAGTTTATAAAACAGTTCAGTTTAGTTTATATTATAGTGCAGTGCAATTCAGTGCAGTTCAATTCAGTTTATTTTTAAGAATAACAGTTCAGTTCAGTTCATCTGAATTGTTTTTCAGTTCAGTGCAGTTCATGCGAACAGTTTCTTAGTTCAGTGTAGTTTTTGGTAGTGCAGTGCAGTTTGGTTTATTTTGCCCAGCCCTAATCATAATTAAGTTCATCCTAATGACCAACCCGAATAAAGTACAAATTGTGTATCAAATGTCTTCCTAACAAAAGTTCAAGCAAGGGTGTCCCATAAAGATGAACGACAATACAAGTAAAATGATACTCATGGTTAACTTGAGGGGATGTATAAATATGAAGGGATTCATACTTAAGGAAAGAAATGCTAAAAATTCAAGTATGAGAAAGTTGAACAACATATAAAGAATAAAATCCATAAACCTATTGTGGATTTAAGGAGATCTCAATCCCTTGTGTAAAATTGACTCACGTTCCATTATTGTCATATCTTTCTAGTAAATCCATCTCTGAATGATTCATCACAATGTAACACATAACATCAAAGTTGATAAACAATTAACTTGGTATTTTTGCATACCATGGACCATTTTGTTCCAACTTAATATCAACTTGAACCAATATTACTTAATAAAAAGAATATAACTTTTCACTACTAAAATACATAATATATCATCCACATTCATCTCGATAATTAAATAATTTTAATATATTAAAACAACATAATTCTTGCGTAGAATCAAACATGGTAATTCACCTTCATGTACAAATTATTTATCTTAATATACTATCATATTTTAATGAGCTTCACTTGTCTATCAATGCTTCTTTGTTCAAGCTTTTCCGATACTCACATAAATAGCTAAACATATGTACATAAAACTCAAACCAATGATATGACATACGCAGTGGCGGAGCACCGTTGGTGCAGGGAGGGGCAATGGCCCCCCCAAAGTTTTGAATTTTTTTTTAATATTTTTTTATATTATATATATTTTAATTTTTTTATATTACAGATATTAAAAAATATATTATAATTAAATCAAATATTTTATTTCTTTTATAAACATAATAATTAATATTAATTAATAATAAAATATAAAATTAAACATAATAAAAAATAAAAAATAAAAAGATTTATCAAGATATTTTTATATTTTTTTATCTATTATGGTTTGAGTTTCTCACAAATTGTTCTCATATTTCATTCTCACCTGTTTTTTCTTGTTTGTGAAGAGAAAAAGATATATTACTTTTGCTCTTATTTATCCTCTGTCCTCTTCCTTCCATTCTCATGGAAGTAAAGAAGAAGATAATTCTTTGGTCTCAATTGATAGTGAAATATTAGTTTAATAATTTATTTAATGATCCTCTTTTATATTAATTGTTTATTTCATGAATATAGAAGAAAAAATATTGTACTGTGTTTTTTTTTATAACCGAATCTTAATTGTGGTTCCATTATATGTCTTGAGTTTCTCACAGATTGTTCTCACCTATCTTCTTATGTTTCTGAAGAGAAAAAGATCTATTATTTTTGCTCTCATCTTTCAGAGGTTTTCTTCCATTCTTGAAGAAATAAAGAAGAAGTTAATTCTCTCTTGTCTCACTTGATAGTAAAATATGAGTTTAATCAGCCTCTTGTATATTAATTTTTTATTTTATGAAAATAGAAAAAAAATTGTACTTTGTGTTTTTTATAACTGGAATTTAAGTGTGGTTTGATTATTATTGAATTTTCTTTTGACAATTTTTTAGATATGTGTGATTTTTTTAGTTATTGTTATACTAAATTATGTATTTAATTTTATTTTATTAGTGACAATAATTAAATATATAAATTTTTGATGTATTATTTTGACTCCCCCAACAATTCTCGTAAAGATCCGCCCGCCACGGGACATACCCTTATGATTTTTATTTAATAGAGATTCATCTTTATTTTAAAATGATCCCACCTGAAAATTTCATAACTTCCAACATGCAAAATCTCCTAAAATCAATTTAAGAAAAAGAATAAAGAAGAATTTATACTAAAAGAAATTTTGATGAGGTAGACTTTTTCTCCTTTTTTCTTTTCACAGAATTTTTAAGGTGTACTATGATTTGTAGGAGATTGAGTAAATCCTTCAAAAATATTAAAAAAAAGAAGTTAAGGAGAATGTGTTATAGAAAATTTATGATTTTTCTTAAATGAAGTTTCGACATTTTTTTTTCTATTTTAACGGTTATAAAAAAAAATATTTTGGGATATTTTATTTTGAACAAACTTATACATATTTTTAATTTGAATGATTTCTTTCTATTCCCGTGGTGGATAAATTAAATTTTTAAAGGAAGTTATTTCATAAATTTTCTCATAATTAACTTCAACTTTTCTTATTTTAGTTATTTTAAAATTTTAAAAATATCCTAAAAATTTAACCAAGCATAGTTTGAGAAATTTGTAGTGACAATTTTTAGATCAAAATATTTATGTGAATTACATTTCTAGAATATGAAATCATGAAACAGATAATGCTTGCACGTATATTCAAATTCTACAACACACAAATTACGTCATTATTTATGACATGTTTAAGAAAATGTCTCATTAATAACTAATTTTAGATATAAAAAATTAATAATTAATAATATGATCAATTTAGATACCAATTTATAAAATAAAAAATTATTGATTATTAAAATAGTCACTATTATGAATAAAAAATTATAATTGATCTTTAAATTGATTACTAAATATTAGCTACCGGTTAGTTTTTAAATTGGTCTTTAATTAATTAGTGACTAATTTAGTGACCAATTATAATTTTTTATTCATAATAGTAATTCTTTTAGTAAGTAATAATTTTTTATTGTAAATTGATATCTAGATTGGTTAGTATAGTGGCTTCCAACTTTTGGTCACCTAAAATTAGTTGTTAATGAGACATTGTTTTGTAGCAAAGATGGAATAATTTTAAAAATTTCAACTACTTATTTAATTAAAAATATTTTTTAAGAAACAAGTAGTACTTTTTATGAATTTTAAATTGCTACTTATAAAAATTAGTAAATTTACCAATACGATAGTTTGGTAATTAAATAATAATATGAATAGATATATTTTTATTTACATAATCATTTGTTCTTTTATCTATTACTTAAACTTGTATATCGTTCTTCACATTTTAAAATCACATGTTTTTCCTTATAATTTGAGCCATAAATGTCGTCGTGTTGCCATAAAAACTTTTGAGTTAATATTTTACTTTGTCAAGTAAATATTATGAACTATTGTTATTATACCTAGAGCCGTAAAAAAGGATTGGAACTCACGAGTCAACCTGGCTCACCACGGGTTCGGCCGGGTTGGATTGACTTTTTTTACAAATTTCAATACGAGTTGATTTTTGACCCGACTTATTTAGAACCCGGCTCATCCGGATTGAACCCGTGGTGAGCCGGGTTGGCTCACCAACCCGCAGATAAAAAGGTCACACAAGTATTTTTATTTATTTTTATTAAGTTGACCTTTATATTTGGATCATGTTAAGTTGTTTTTGTATCCAACACATAAATAATTTGTATTTCTTTTATTTTAGTTTGTATTTGGATTGTATTGAAATTTATTTAGATTTTAATTAGAATTACAATTTAGTTTTGACTGAAAAAAAATAATATTTTTTTTATTTAAGTGAATCCGTGAGCTAACCCGTTTAACCCGGTAACCCGTGGTGGGTCGGACCGAGTTCGAGTTTTTTTGGCTCGCTAACAAGTGAGCAGGATTGTGTTGGCTCACTAAATCATCAATTCGTGGTGGATCGAGCCGGGTCGGGTCGGATTACCTATTTTGACAGTTCTAATTATATGGCTAAATGGCTAGATCTGTTTATATATATATATATATATATATATATATATATATATATTACTTTACATGATTTATCTAATGAGTCATTAACCTACTACACGTGTTGCATCCCAATAACAATGACAATCCAACACCATTAAACTTTTAATCAACTTACATAATCTAATTACTACAACATAGAAATCATAAATAAGTCACTGAAATATACTTAAGTAGTTAATAAAAAAGTTGTTGATAAATAGCTACAAATCAAATATGAAATCAGCCTTGCTAAAATGATCAATCGATGAGAAATGATTAAACTTTTACATCTAAGCATTGGGTGTAAAGAATCAGAGGGTTGCATATAACATCAATTGTTTCGTAAGATTAAGTGAGTTAGTCATAATTGAATCGTAGCGCTTAGGCAATTATGTTCTTAAGTAAAAAGAGTTGCACATTGGTTAAAAGTGTTTTTATGTCTTTAGAGGAGGAGGTTCACTCGGAAGATACAACGGTTTACCCATATTTTTCATACCGTCTTAGACTCAGGGTGTGTTCTTTTGGGATGAATAATTTGAGGAAGAAGTAGAAGATTGATTTAAGTGAATTTAAAGGTAAAATTTATGCTGTTCTTTTGAAATGATTTGTAGGTGATAGTGGAATTGATTTAAGAGTAAAATCTGTGATAATTTATGAAGGATTTAACTATTGTGACTAATAAAAATAAAATTTAGTTGATAATAAAATTAAATTACTAAATTGTCCTGGGTGTTAAAAGTAATATAAGATGATATTTAGATAAGTTGTAATTAATTTTAAATTTTTTTTATTATGACCAAAATTATTAATAATATTTATAATTAAAATAAAATAAATATTATAATATAATTGATTTGAAAAATTAATTATTGTTTTTTTTCTTTATTAACGAAAAAATTAAACATTTGTAATAATAATTTGTATTATTTGAATAAAATAAATATTATAATATAATTGATTTGTGTTGCAATTGCAAGTCATGATTTTGTAATTAATATTTTAATTTATTTGTGTTTCATTAAAGTTAAAAAGAAGAAAAGTCATGATTTTGAAATTGATACAAAACAAATGGAACTGGATAAATGCACCAAAAGCTTTTGAAGTTGGAATCGAATCCAACTAAAATGTATTCGGTTCCATTTATCTTCGTGCTTCTCCATCAAGGACTAACAATGATGGAAAGGTAGGGAAGTGTTATGGAACATCAAACATCAAAGGAAAGTAGAGTGGTAAGACACGTAAAAAAAATAAAAACATCCATATGTTATCACCACAGACATAGAACTCACCTCGAGCCATGAGAGTGCAGTGGTGGTGTTATATTTTGTAATATAACAACGAGGACATATTGGTCAAATGTTAAAGATCACTCTCAAATCTTGTTTTGATAGCAGGATGCAATATGGTGATGTATCTCTCAAATCAGCATGTTCCATTCATTGAAAACGAATACGAAAAACTTCTCCAATCATCATCTCTCATCACCTTTCAACAGTAATTTATCTCAAAAGAACACACCCTCACACTTTACACTCACCCTCCAGCGAAAACATTTTCAACTACGAGTACACCTCTTTCGTGTCGTGGGCTCTGATACCACTCTTAGATCCTTAGAAGGGGAGGTTCACTAGGGACATACAACACCAATGAGATTTGAACCCAACTACATAAGAGATTGACACCACCCTCAAACTAAAACCTTAAGGCAAAAAGTTTATGGGTTTTCATCCTTATATGATGATTCACTTTCTCATTTTTACCCAAAATAATAATTTTTTTAAAATTTAAAATTGCTTAAAATATATGTATTTATAAATATTTCTTCAAATTTTTATTTTTCTAAATTATTATATTCTATGCGCTTATTTTTCTAAATAAATATTTTTTTACAAATTATTTTTTATACAAATTGGTTTTTTAATGTTTTCTTAAAATAATTCCTTTCTTCCATTTTAAATAGAAAAACACAAAATATTAAAATCCAATTCAAAATTCAAAACGTGGGGAATCAAAATTCGACTTATCTTTTTTACTAGAATTCAATAATTTCGTTTATAATTGACAGAATAAATTATTAAAAAAGAAACCAAAGTATGTTAATTGAGTGAAAAAATCGCCGTTATAATTTTTGGAAGTAATTTTATTCTAAATTAAAAAATAGAGAAGCTTCAGAACAAAACCAGAACATAAAAAAAGTAACTAGAAGAGAGAATTCAACTCATTATTATTCAAAGCAATTCTCAGCGCGCCAAAGGCATTAGTTAAAACGCGCGTGGCAGTGACGCGGCAATTATTAAACCCTAAAACAGGCACTCTTCATGCCACCTCTCTCCTTATTTCGCAAGACGCAAACGCTCTTGGCCGTTAGTTACGAGGTCTTTTTCCAATTGTCAGCGTCAATCTCTTTTTCTATTTTCTGTTTTTTATTTTTTCGCATAAAAAATTTACTAGACGGAGAGATAAATTCCATGCCACTTTCCCACCAGAACCTCCCTTTTCCCTCTTTCGCCGTTGATGGTGCTTGCTGCCGGAACTTCCGCCGTGGATGGACGACGGCGATCCTTCCCTGTCCGATAAAGAGGAGGAGAACGATGAGGAAGACGTGGCGGACATTCTGTTGCGAATTCCGATCGTCGATGCTCCCATACTCGTCTTTGTTTGCTTCCACAAGGCTTTTCGCTCTGAACTCGATCACCTTCGTCTCTTGGCGGAAACGGCGTCGTTGGAGAACGAGCCACGCCGTTGCCGGCAACTGATCCTTCAGCTTCAACGTAGGTTCCAGTTTCTGAAATTAGCACATAAGTATCACTGTGCTGCGGAAGACGAGGTTAGTTTCACTCTAAGCTATGTTTCGTTGCTAAGGAATAGATAAAGAATATATGTTGTTGACGAAATACATGTTTCTTGTGAAAGTAATTTAGTTTGTAAGTAACAGGTAAAATGATCAAGTATTGATCAGCTATGATTTCCAACTTTGCGAATGACGCAGAAAAAAAGAGTGGAGATAATTATAATCTGTTTGTGTGCCAAGATTCTCCTGTTAGTTTGAGTAATTTGATAAATGAACCCTTGATTTCAAACTTCATCATCTCTTTCTTAAACTGCTTGGTTCTAATGTGCTAAATCTCTGACTCTGGGTAAGTTTTAATTTATTTATTTATTGTTAATTTTATGTTTTCACGGTGAACTGTAGGATAGAGACATGAGACCAAATAAAAAATAAAAAATTGCATTACCTACCCAACCAAGCGATAAATAGAAAAAATGTAGGTATAATAGGTGATATGTGGTGATAGGCAGAGACATAAGAAACAGAGAGTTCATGGGATATTTGATATATAGTATATGTCTAGAGAATTAACCTACTTTTTGGTTGTGTTTTAATAGAGTTTATACTTCTTTTAAATTAATTTATTTACACACATATACTGAATTATTTAAGGTGATTCGTATTTGATCATGCTTATCTTTTCATTTTTGAAATAAAAATTTATAATGTTTTATTTTTTATATGAAATGAATATAAAATTTGTGTCTTAAATTATTCATATTAGGTAATATATATTGTTCTAGTATCACGTTTATTCAAATATTTATTAAATAATATTTTATAAAAAAATATACTATTAAGAATTTAATGTAAAAAGAACATAATTTTTCTCATCAATACCAAATAACAATTAAGAAAACTATAATTTCATTAAATCCAAAATAAATTAAAAATAGTATAAAATATTTTTATATTTTAGAATAAGAACTTATATAAAACTACAAATAGAATAGATATAAATATATTTATTATTTTCTTCATTTTTAATTTTAAAAATTGAAAATTATTTATGTTACTATAGACATACTAGACACATGTTCGACTAATCTAAATATTACAAGTCAAAAACTAAATTTAATAATATTCATGAGTACTTTATTTGTCTTGTATAGATATACAATTATTGAATTGTGATGCAAAAATAATATTTTTATTATGTTTCACTTATGTAGTTTTCAGTATTTTTTTGTTTTTACAAGGAAAATTAAATAAGAAATGTCAATTACTAAAATTAATTATGATAAAAGGAACTTTTTTGACTTTTTACATTGCTGACTGCTACCTATTGACTAATGTTGATGGTAGACTTAGCTTGCCACCAGTTGAGTAAATAATCAATACCATTTTTTATTAATAAAAACACTATTTTAATACAAAATTCTCTAATTCCTAAAATTAAATAAAATTCTTTGAAATTTTTAAGGTTTCATTTAAGTCTTCAAAATTAATCAATTTTTTCCATGTTATCTCTAAACATATGCTATTATAACTTATGTTTCCCGATCAGGAACTAAAGTAAAAAATAAGTTAATTTCAAAGATTTAAATGAAACTCTAAATAATTTCAGGGACTAATTTGAGTTTTTCTTAGTTCAAGGGATTAATATGATAGTGAGATGTAATTTGAAGAACTAAATTGACCCTTTCTCGTTCCATTCCTATTCAATTATCAATACTAACAAAAGTATGGAAAGAACTAGAAATGCCATTGGTGCATCGAAAGAGGATTATATTGCCTTCTTTTCTCGCTCGATACGTTTTTCGAATATTTGTCTTCATGTCTGCAAGCGCATGTTTGGAGCTGAAATGCCTGTCTGTGACAACTGACGAGGAGCAAGTATATTGTGATTGTTATCTAGTCAAGGTTGGCACTTCTGAATATCACTTTTGAAACTTTTTTTGGCAGGTTATCTTTCTTGCACTGGATGCTCATGTGAAAAATGTCGTTTGTACATATTCGCTTGAACATAACAGCACCTCAGACCTTTTTGGATCTGTTTTCCACTTCTTGGAAGAGCTGATGGTTCCTAAAGAGAATATTTCGAAGTTGTTCCAAGAACTTGTGTACTGTATTGGTATCTTGCAAACCTACATCCACAAACATATGCTGAAAGAAGAAAAACAGGTGGCTGTTTGCAATATATCAAATTAGCTTTTGTTATTAATCTAATAATTTTGTTCTTACTGTTGATTTATACAGAACACAAATACTTATAATATTTGATAGGAGTATATGAGAAAAATAATATAAAATTGTGTAGAAATTATAGAATATTCTAAAAGGGATCAATAGTTTCTTCTAAAATGTGTCTTATAATAAGAATTGGAGGAAATATTGTATTTTTTGCTTCCATTTTTCTTATGGGATACAGATCACGATGTTGAAAGCAACTATACCACGAAAATAGCGATATCTTGAATGTGTAGGTCAGCACTTTAATCTTGTTTAAAAAGATCAAACTGCCCCCAAAGACCTTTACTGTATTAATGAGAAAGCTACCTTCTATTTGTTATCATGACTACTCTTTTTAAGTTGTTATCGGTGATTTTTATAGTGATATAGTGTATTTTATTAGAAATAAGGAGCTTTTAGGAGAAACATTATACATTGCTCCTACCCTCTAATTAACTTGTGTAGCAAATGTTTTAAGTACAGAAGCGAATAAAGGACTAACTATGCAGCTAATTATTTTTCGTAATTATAACTGCTAATTTTATAGCATGTGCTGTATAAGATAACAAATCTATATTAATATGCTAACTAATCTTGATGATGATGAGTATTATGACATTCTCTTAACTTGGAGCTTACTCAGGCCACAGCCTGTTATGAATAGATTCACTTGAAGAAAACAACTAACAATATAAGGTAAAATTCAAAAAACCCTGCTTTCAACTTTAGGCATGTACAGTTTACGAAGTGGTCAAACGCTGTCCATCTTTACCTAGTGTTAAGAGTTCAATAAAACACCTCGCCCAGACAACTTTAATCTGAGACTAATGGGTAAATCACTGAAGACCTCTTAGTTGAGTGATCGAGTTAAGATCGATTTTCGCCGACATTTGAAAAGGATGAAAACTCATTCTTTCTTTATTGAATGTGCAAGACAAAACCTATGTTAACAGACGTTAATCCGACCAATGAAAGTGTTCAAGTTGGTGTCAATTATGACTAGCTATTTGGCTTGGTACATAAATTACTAATAAATTACATTTTGTGGCATATTTTAAATTATGACTGTATTATCTAGTGTGTGTGTGTGTGTATATATATATTTACGTGAGCAAGTATATGTACAGTCTGGAATTCTGAAACTCGTATTATCAATTTTGTGCACTACTACTATTGCAGGTTTTTCCCCTGTTGATGGAGAAATTATCAACTGAAGAACAGGCCTCACTTGTGTGGCAATTCATATGTAGTGTTCCTATAATGTTGCTGGAGGAAATTTTGCCATGGATGGTATCCTTCCTTTCTGCAAGTAAGCAGTCAGAAGTTACTCAGTGTTTAAATGAAATTGCACCAATGGAAAAAGCACTGCAAGAGGTAAGCCACAAAGTTCAATAACTAATATATTTTAATAAACTTTCATTTTATACTAATTCAGATACCATTATGAAGGTTTTGGTTTCTTGGCTTAGAAGCAACAAACAAACCATTACTGAGACCTGTTTTCAGAGTGGAGAATTTCAAGGTGTTGAGGGTTTCCTACATATAGAAAGATCACTAGAGCTGAGTTCTAATAGGAAAACCGAAGAAACTTCAAATCTTATGGAAGATAATGGCCGAGAAATAGAAGATGGAGATGGGGCCAACCAGGTTAATGTCCTTCATTTTTGGCATAATGCCATCAAGAAAGATTTGAAAGAAATTCTGAAAGAACTTTACCTACTAAGAAAATCCAGCTGTTTTCAGAATTTAGACTCAGTACTTATCCAACTAAAATTCTTTGCCGATGTCCTCATCTTCTACAGGTAGTGCTTCTGACAATTTGTTTTTTTGGCGTGAGTGGAATCTGACTAATTTGATGTTATTTGCTAAAGTTCCTTAAGGTCTATTCTTCTGCGGTATCTAAAATGCTTCTTTTTGTAGTTCTCAATCGTCTAATTACTTAATTTAATTTTTTCATTACAGCAATGCTCAGAAGAAATTCTTTCATCCTGTACTGAGTAAACATGCTTATGGCTGGTTGTCCAAGTCAATTGAACAATTTCTCAGTGAAAGTAACATTGAAGATATACAACAGCTGCTATTCTATAACTCAGAAAGTGGAATACCTTTGACCAAGTTCTTAGAGAAGCTTTGCCGAAAACTTGAATCATTTGTGTCAGGAGTCAACAAACAATTTGCTTTTCAAGAAAATGAGGTATAATAATTAAATCACTAGTTTCTTTACCTAGGAAGGCAGTGAATGAAATTAGTAATACAGAAATTCTACTTGGTCCTTCAGTTTAGCCTCACACACAGCATTTTTTAAAAATATCCAAGTGTTGTGCATTTGGAACTATTTCAAACTGGAATAGTGTTATCATTTCTCTTATTAAGATAGCAAGTAGCTGTACCTAACCTATCCACTTAATAAAAAACATTGGTGTAATGTTCCCATCGATGAAAATTTCTTACTCTCAGAGAATAGAACAAATCTCTATTTGTTTTAGAAAATCAATTTATAGACTTTCGTATTTTTTCAACAAATTGAGTTTCCTACAAGAGAGGGATGCTACATGATAACATATAAAAGAGTTACCAATTTGGAACCCTTATTTTTTTTTTATCAGGTGTTTCCCATATTTAGAAAGAACTGCAGAAATGGAATGCAAGAGAGACTTCTAAGCTTGAGCCTACATATGATGCCTCTGGGGTTGCTCAAATGTGTTATAACTTGGTTTTCGGTTCGATTGTCTGAAAAGGAGTCCAGGTCCATTCTCTATTGCATAAAGAAAGGAAACAATTCAGTCTGTAAAGCTTTTTCATCACTGTTACATGAGTGGTTCCGCATTGGCTATTCAGGTAAAACCTCTATTGAAAAATTCAGACTAGACTTGCAACACATGTTCAAAAGAAGATGCTTTATTTCACCTGAACAAATTAAGGAAGCTCATGGATTTTCTTTCTTAAATTCTGAGAAGCAGCTTTATGAAGTCTCTGACCAGAATTCTTTGCCCTGTTCTTCCTCGTCTGGATCCAGTAATGTAAACAAGTATGAGATACCATACTCTATAGGAATTAATCTGCACATATTTTTTCCTGCCACAGTTGGGAAGTTATATCAGTATCCTGCATTACATGCAGCAGAACGATCTTCTATTTCCTTTCTTGAAGATCCGAAACCAATTGACCTAATATTTTTCTTTCACAAAGCTATCAAGAAAGATTTGGAGTTCCTAGTTCTTGGCTCAGCCCAGCTAGAAAAGAATGATAAGTTGCTTATGGATTTCCAAAAACGATTCCATCTCATATATTTTCTTCATCAAATCCACAGTGATGCTGAAGATGAGATAGTTTTTCCAGCCTTGGAGGCAAGAGGAAAACTAAAAAACATTAGCCATGCCTACACTTTTGATCACAAACATGAAGTTGAACACTTCAATAAAATATCTCACATCCTTGATAAGATGTCTAGATTACATCTTTCAGTTTCTACAACCGATTCAAATATAAAGGAGATGGGACTGATGAGGTATCAGCATTTATGCAGGAAGCTGCAAGAAATGTGCAAATCAATGCATACATCCCTTTCCAATCATATAAACCGCGAGGAAATAGAAATTTGGCCTATAATTAGAAAATTCTTCACAAATCAGGAGCAAGGGAAGATCTTGGGATGCATGCTTGGAAGAATAAAAGCAGAAATATTACAAGATATGATACCTTGGCTAATGGCATCTTTGACACAGGAAGAACAACACGTTTCAATGTTCTTATGGTCCATGGCTACTAAAAATACAATGTTTGGTGAATGGTTGGGTGAATGGTGGGATGGGTACAGTTTAGCTAAGGTAACGGAGGGCTCAAACGATGCCCGTCCTCAGCCTGTTGAGCCAATGGAGATCATATCCAAATATTTATCTGAAGAAATTCTAAATAAATTGCAAGAAGAATCATCTGCCAACAAAAGCATAAATTTTTTGGAGAAGGATCGTATTGGTGATAATGTTAGGCTATCTAACTGCAACCACAATGATAAAGTTAAGGTTCATAATGCAGAAGAAAAAGATAATCAATGTTTAAAAAGAACAAATCAAGTTTATGATCACCACAAACATGCTTGCAATGAGGTAGCAGATTTCATAAATCCGGTAGTCAATGAAGGTAAGTCGTCTAAGCTCTGTGACGAGTCTGGGCGTTATGACCGACTTTTGAAATTGAGCCAAGATGATTTGGAGACTGTGATAAGAAGGGTGTCTCGTGACTCTTGCTTAGATCCTCAGAAAAAGTCGTACATAATACAGAATCTACTGATGAGGTTGGTTTTATTGGTGATTTTCTGGTGTTTTTTTTTTATTTATTTTTTTATAGATGTTAGTTAAAAATCCATTCACATGACTTCACCTAACATCTGAAGCGTATGGGAGAGTTGGTAAATGACATGGTATTAGATCCTTTATAATCAACTTAAGCTTTTCAGATAGTTGGTAAACTACAGTTTCATCTTCAATTTTGGCGTAACAATTTATCAGTACTCCTAGTTGGTTTTATTTGTCAGTTTTACTGCTTAATGATCCTTTAGACAATTTTGGTGCATGTTTTGATTAACTCATTTTTTTGTTTTTAAAGGATTAGCAAAATGTGGATGACTTTTACTGTGCAACATTTTTCAACTTTTAAAATAAGCTAATTCTAACATTCAGTAATGACAAAGTTATGCAATTTAGCCTGATTTTCCTTACCATCATTAATATTTGGAATAGAGTAAACCTACCCCAGTCCTTGTGAATCAAATGATGCCGTGGATAGTTGATTCTGACTGCCTGTGAATTAGAAGTGAGATACTGTAACAACCAGTATAGAATATTGATATTTAGATTCCACAGAAGTTTTCCAACACATTTCTTAGCAGGCGGTATTCTACTGCGTAAGTGAATATATTGAAATGTGATAATATGGGGAGTTGAATTGCAGCTTTCAGTAATTTATTTCACTCAACAGATCCGCTCGTGTGGAGTTTAACTTTACTTTCCACATAATTTCAGCCGTTGGATTATTAGCCAGCAGATCTCTTCTACAGAAGTCAGTATAAAAAATGATGAACCGGAATTTCCTGGGAAGCATCCATCGTACAGGGATCCTCTCAAGCTAATCTACGGATGTAAACACTACAAGAGGAATTGTAAGCTTTTTTCTCCATGTTGCAACCAACTTCATACCTGCATACATTGTCATAACGACGAATCAGATCATTCAATTGATAGGTAAAATTATTGCGTTCAATTAATGTTTTAATTATGTTGAAAAAATAAATAAATGTTTAATTTTTTTGAACTCATAACTTCTATTCTGATCTTTGACCAATTGGCTAAATATATATAGAAAATCTATTACAAAGATGATGTGTATGAAGTGTTTGACGATTCAACCAATCAGTGCCACATGCTCAACAATTTCTTGCAATTTATCGATGGCAAAATATTACTGCAGAATCTGCAAATTATTTGATGATGAAAGGTAAAGTAGCTTTATTGGTCTTTTTCTATACTTTACCTCAAGAGAAAATTTCATATTTTTGTCACTTTAATTCATTGGCGGGTTCTATGAAATTACCCATACTATAGAACATTCAATAGTTTGAGATTAGTGTGTCCAGGATTGCACACTATTATCTTATTTTATGCTATAAATCCCATTAGTTAAAGAGATTATCGGAGTCCAGGAAGGAGCTAATGAATAATTAACGTAAAAACTGTTGATCAAAGGCCAAAATATAACTAAGTTATTGATTGGCGACTTTTTATAACTATATTAACAATTTTGATTTTCATTAGTATTGATAGTATTTAAATTTTATGTTATCCGCTAGCAAATATGTGAATGCGTAATTTTAAAAGTTGGGTTGAACTTAATTAAAGATTATGATATTTTGACAAACTTTTTTTAACAAAGTTTGCTTTTCAACACACACCAAATATTTTTCTTCTTTTTTCAAATCACATCAAACCTTTTTTTTATCCATTGAAGTACCTGTCATGTGTGCATTCTTAAAAATTTGTCATCAAAACTTTGTTAAAATATAATTTTTCCTTAATTAAACCTCAGTAAATAGGTTTGTAAGGTGAGAACTATCAATCTTAAAAATAGACTCAACTATAGGTTTAGAATAAAACTCTATTACAATTTTAGAATATACTCTCTTCATCTTTTTTATCAAAAAGACAAGAATGCTCTTATATTTGCAGTAGTTGTTGATTTTGGATACATAGTTATTCGTTTGCCCAGTAGGTGTTATTGTAGTTGCAAGTTTACTATCTGTTGACATGATATCATTTTTCAAATGTGATATTTTGAATGTTGGAAAGTGATTATTTCCTCGATAAAATTGGATCCTAAACGGAAGTGGAAAAATTATTCCCATTATAATTAATTACAAGAAACAACAAAGGTCCGACCCCTGAGTGTGTTTACATTTCTATGCTAAACTTCCCAATTTTTGTTTCTGCTTCTTTAATCATTTATTTTAGCTATTGCTAATGAAAACCTGTTTTGAAATGCTCAACAGGGAAATCTACCATTGTCCTTACTGTAACCTGTGTCGAGTTGGAAAGGGTTTGGGTGTAGACTACTTTCACTGTATGAATTGCAATGCTTGTATGGCCCGTTCTCTTATGGCGCATACATGCAGGGAGAAACATTTAGAGGACAACTGTCCAATTTGTCATGAATATATCTTCACATCCTGCTCTCCTGTAAAAGCCCTCCCATGTGGTCATGTGATGCACTCAACATGTTTTCAGGTACTTGCTTGTATTTTTTTTTCCCTCACAAAACATCCACCAAGTACAGACACAACTTTAGTAGCATTTGTGATGGTACTTTCAGGAATACACAAGCTTTAATTATATCTGCCCCATATGTAGCAAGTCACTTGGAGACATGCAGGTCAGTTATTATACAATGTTATCACGTATCATATAATAAGATATATATTGGCCATATTGTTCAAAACACGTTTGCCATTAAATTTCTCATACTAACACGCTCTGGAGAGAGTAAATTCATATAATCCATATGAAGATACATTTTTCATATTGTTGGAAATTCAGGTATATTTTAGGATGTTAGATGCGTTATTGGCTGAAGAGAGTATTTCCGATGAGATGTCAGGTCAAACTCAGGTTTGTGAGCAACTTTTCTTATTTATTGTGTGGTTTTGTCAAATGCATACTCTGATGGATCCTATGAAGCTGCAGGTTATATTATGTAATGACTGTGAAAAGAAAGGATCAAGTCCCTTCCACTGGCTCTACCACAAATGCCCTAGCTGTGGTTCCTACAACACCAGAGTTCTATGATTCCTCTCCATCAACACCTGCTTTTCCTCCCTTCTCTGTTTTTAAACAATAGATTGTAAAACATTTAATGTTTATCTGCATTGCTTGTGCCTGAATAATCATCCCGTAGCATTTAAATTGTCTCTCTTTGCAAAACACTAGAATCATCATTGCATCTTTAGTTTGAAAAACATGAAATGTCATTAGCCACAACTTTCTACGAGTACACATTTGTTCTTCACTCTGTTTCTGTAAGCAAAATAGTAACTACATTCTTAATAAGAATAAACACGCACATAAGAAAATGATTGTTTTTATTATTGAACAAGCAAAGAGAGAGGGCTACCTCACATCCCCACACATATATTCTAAAAGTGTTAAACCAAGTATAAAAGCTTAGCATACATACATATAACTTTAATACATTTTGTGTTAATCAATCAATTAAATTACATAATTTTCTACTTTGATTATCTAACATAAATATTAACAACTATCCAATTTTTGTACACTAATAAATAATAAAATATAAAATAATAATAATAATTTACAAAAGTATTTTAATTAAATAATTATGAAACCTTTAAATTAATTTATTATTTTATTGATTTCATTTTTCAACAATTACTTACATAAATTATTAATAGATTGTTTTTTATTTTTTCAGTGTGTATATAATTATAGTAATTTTGTGAGTCTATGCATGAAATTGGTTTACCTGACTTAAATATATATTTATTTATTACTTACCAATATAAATTTGTCCCTCAAGATATTGACATAAAAAGACTAATAAATAGAGTGGAAACAGCAACAATCTTTTTATTTAGGGAATATTTTAGTATGTAGAAGCATGCCAATTTTTCTTTTACTAATCTTGAATATGAAACAATAGAAAGTAGAATGAACTCTCGTTATGCTCTTATAAATGTACCTGAACACTTCATATCACACACCTAGGCAATTTGTTTGTATTTACAATCTACCAGCTAAAAGTAAACAAAACAATAATAAAATGATAAAAAAATGAAATAAAATATAAAATTATAAAAAAAATTGTTTGAGAAGAAGAATACTAGAATTTGTAAATTCATAACTTCTTTGTTTTATTTTTCGAAATTCCTCAAACAAAGATGATTTGCTCAACTTTATATATAGAGTTGTTTGATATCTTCCGTCGAATTTGATTAAAATGCTTCATATGGAATAAAGGCCTCTAATTCAAAATGTGTTTATCAAATGAAGACTTCTATACATATGTTAGTATTATTTTCTAGTAATATAATTGAAAATAGACACTTCATAAGATAGTAGATGAGAGGCAAAAGTAAAGAAATTCCCAATACTTTTAGAGCTTTACTTAATGTAATACTATCATACTTAAAAACTTAACTCTATAAAGGTTTAGCAACTAAAAACTGTAGAATACTTTAGCACAAAGATTGATGAAATATCTAATTTGGATTGTATTATTTGACTTTGCATATAACCAATGCAATGGAAAGTATCTACATCTAAGAGAATGTTGTAAACTCTAAAAAAGAAAAAAAAAAAACTATCAAAAGCTTACCAAGAATAAAAGAATCCAAAAAGGAAACCTAGTATATCTTTCCATTTGTTGTGGGAGAGGGAATAAATTTCTCATTAATTGACACTGGTAAGGCTAAAGCAAGCAGCAGCATTCTTCAATTCATTCTTAGAAACATGTTCTGTGCACTTTCTTATATCTTTCAGTGATTTCTCTGAACTGCAGCCACAGATATACAAATACTCTATCAAATAACAACATCTCATCTCACTGTAACTTCATCATAACTACTTTAATTTCCACTTATGCAATTTCTGCATTGACTCTCAGCTTCATTATTCAATAAGAAAGAACCCTATAGCTGATTGATGGTAGACTAAAATAAAATTGTTCCATTTTTATATTTTAGAGATGTATACTTGCATTTTTTTTGTCTACTTTTTTTTTTCTTTCTGATTATAAAAGCCTTACATTGTTTTGAATCAGTTCCGAGTATTTGGTTTTATTCCTTAATCTGTCACATTAATATGTGACAACTGTTTGAGAGGTCCCCAAATAAGCTAAAGTCTACGTTATGGTATATATAAACTGTCTGAGACCGAAGGATTACTCTGATCAAAGATAAACTCAACGAAAGTAAAAAAAAAGTAAATCAAGACTTTAAATGAAATTAAAACCATATTAAACGGCCAAACCATGTTTTAGGTTTAATAGCATGTAAAAGTTGAAACTTGATCATCCTCCTCATTGTAACGAAATGCAAAACATGATTAATGAATCTACCTTGACTCGTAAGCTTCCTTGGAATAAACGTACGATTGTCTATCATCAAGTGAATCAAAAATGGGAGGCATGTCAACAAAATCCTCAACAACATTTTGTTGGATGGGCAATGGCTGCGAAGAATTAAGCATGGGAGTTTGCATTCCTACGGAATTATCATTCTTTGAAGAGGGGTACTGAACCCACAAAGGATTATTATTCATGGCATTATCCTTGGAATCTAAGTAGAGGGAGCTATAATCCATACTGTTACTGTTGGAATAGGAATGTTGCTGCGACACAGAGAATGCAGTGACATTATTGTTGTAAGTGTTTGGTTGTGGCGTATGATGATTAAACAATGGGAGTGCATTACTGTTAGTACATGGTGCCATGCCCAATTCTAATTGTGAAGTAACATCATCGGGCATGGAAGGAGGTTGGTGATGCTGTTGCTGTCTACATATCTGAAGCTGTTGATAAACTGCATGAAGTTCTTCTTCTGCAACCCATATTTGGTATTGTAACCTACAAATCTCTTCCCAACAGCCATTCACAGGGTACTTATCCCTGTAATTTGCTTGAATGATGATAGAGTCCATGGCTATTTTCTTCTGGTTAGGGTCCAAAATCTTCAATATCTTAACGATGTTGCTGACTCCAAAAAGCCTGTGGACATTGAGAAAAACCTTGGGTTGGTCTGCGGGGAAGTAGGGTGCAAGAAGGCATTCAGAAGTGCATTTTCTTCTCTGATGTTTGCATGCCGCACAGGCTTGGGTGGTGCCACCCTTAAGGGTCATTGTTGAATTCCCCAGCCAGCAAATGATGAAGCGATGAAACCCTCCACGCTGCTGATTTCAATGAATGGATATGAAGAAGGAGAAGAACATTAGTGTTAGAGAAAGAGAAAAAGAAAACGAGGTAAGAGTGGTAGCATGCTTTATTAACATGCGATTCTGGTGGCCATGGAAAGACTTAGTAAAACGCCAGGTGTAGGGACATGGTGTTTTCCAGAGTGATGCCGTTAGGGATAGCTTTGTGGAGAATGTGAGAACTCCTAGGTTTTAGGGTTAAGTTCCATGTGTTGTTTTGTTTTTTTTTTTCTTCTTATTGTGCTGCTGCTTCAGATTTTAAGCAGTAATTTATTTTTGATAGATTTTGTACAGTATGTTCTTATCGTCGTAACAATCTATTCTTGAAATAACTTATCTTTTTACTATATTCTGTATATTGTTTGCATGTGAACTAAAGCGCAACTCACGTAACAGAACACAACCATTTTTTATTTTGCCAGCTCAGCTGTTAACATAGTGAACTTGGATTCTCAAATCACTTTTATATATATATATATATATATATATATATATATATATATATATATATATATATATTAAGATTTAATATGTTTTTCATTGTGAAATTAGACTGTGTGATTGTGATGATTAATTCTTTTGAAAAAGATAAACTCGATAAAATGTTATTTGTTAATTTCATTTTTTAAAGTCAATCACTATTTTTAGTTTCTGGTTTATTTTAAGAAGCTCTTGGTATTGTTAGTCCTGAACAGATTCATAAGTTAAGTTGATTTGTTCTGCATTTGTTTTTCTTTTTTTTGTTAGGATAGATTTGTTGAACTTCATTCTTGTGTTTGTTGAAACGAATTGTAATTGAAAGAGGCTTTCTATTAAAAAAATGATAAATATGGGTCTATTTTTAAACTTTCGTAAATTTGTGTAATGTATTAATTAAATTAGATTAATTTTGTATATGAATTAATATATTTGTAAGACCTACATATTTTATAATCTTTAAACAATATTAGGAAATTCCTATAATCATTATGAATCTTATCATAATATGAAAAAATTAATTATCACTTAGTTACGATGAAAATACGTGATGTTTTATTTTATTTTTCAAGATCATAATACTTTGGTTAAACCAGTGCAATGTTTTTATTAAATTAATATAACTGTAAACTAAAGTTTAAATAAATAGTATCCCGTTGATACATGCAATTTTAATATAGTATATCTATCATCACTTTTCCATGATACACGATAAAGGTGTGCGTTTTAGAGGAGAATATTGTGTAGTGAAAAGATGATACGGAGGCATGTTCATAATTCATGTTTTAAAAGGCGTGGTTTGTTGTGACTTTTAGTAATAAGTCTTTTTTATCTGATTTTGGGAGCGGATAATTGATAAATCTATTTACATATATAAAAAACATCTATTTTATTTTATTTTATATATAATTATATTTTTTAATTTATTTTATTTTTAATTACTAGACATTAATATTTTGTTATTTATATGGAAAAGACAGTAATGTTATTATAATATACTAACAAAGTTAGAAGGTGCTGTCAAAATAATAATAAAAGAGTTAGGTAAAACTTAAGAATATGTTTCCTTAGTATAAGCCATTAGTCACGACATTCTCAAGCCAAATCTCATATATTTGAGCTTCACAATATTCACAATAGTTGAAATCTTATGAAACGATTCAACCACATTATATATTTATTCCAGATTTTAACCTAACAGTTTAACGGATGATGAAAAATTATCATGATTCTTTTAGAAGATAGATCTATAAAAATTCACCTATTTTAATAACTAAAAAATCTAACTTAAATGATCATGTATTAAGAGTTAACTTGGATCATAATTATTATAGAACAACTTCTTTGAAATATTAACGGAATGGTAAGAGAAATAAAATATAAGATGCAATCATCCTACTCTACTCTATTATGAAACAAAATATTTATCCAAGATGGTTCATATGAAACAAAATATTGATCCAAAATTAAATATGATAATCTGAGAAAATATTGATCCAAAATTAAATCGTGATTGTGATTTATGTCTCTGTATTACCGATAGCACCATTTAACATAGGAAGACAGGAGCCTTGGTAAAGACAATAACCTACGTATGCACACACTACTTGTGTGCTTAATATAAAATTTTATTCATGTAATTTAGATATTTTGTTATTATCAAATAAAAAATAACAATAATTAAAATTGTTTTTTACTAATAAGGGAAAGCTGTTCGGGAGAAAATATTGGCAGTCCCAACCTTCTCACTCGATCATGCCCCCAATAAAAATTTAGATAGGAAGTTTTTGAAAATATTCTCTCCTTTTTATTGAAAAAGTAAAAACATATCTTGAGAGAAATCCTCGCCATTAATTATTTATTTATGCATTACTTTTAAATATTTGAAAATAAAATGACCTTCTTCTTAAATAGATTAGAAAATAAAAATTGATACATAACAATTTTTTTTTTGAATTTATTCATTCCAATTATAATAGCAATATATTTAAATCTTAGAATATCAATTTTAATCGTTATACGGATATTATCTAAGTATCTTATTCATATGTATATAGATATACAATACTGGTACTATACTATATTTTTAAGAAATTATGGTACTTATCTCTTTTAATAATTTTTAATAGAAAATTTGAAAAAATTCACACAATTTATGTATTTATTATCCTGAACTAATATGATTGTAATAAAATTAGGCATGAACCTGAACCCATAGTTGTATTTATGCATGTTTCAAAAATACAAGTCTTATTACATTACACATTACATACTCTAATCATATTCCTCAATTTTTTCCAAAATATTCCACTTCAAAACATTTCTTTTCCCACAATCTCAAATGAATTTTTTTATATCCAATTGAATTTAAACATGGAATATCATAATAATAATAATAATAATAATAATAATAATAATAATAATAGAAATGAAATGCATCTTTTTATATTCTTAAAAATCTTGTAATGCCAAGAGAAATTTTCAATCTTTTTTAGATTAGAATTTCAATTTTATCAGTTTGTTTTGTCACAGATTCCTTTCAATTTGAGTATAAAATTTTAATATTTTTTTCTCTCACTATAGTAGGTAGTTCATACACTAATAAATATTTGACATTAAATATGATTTCATGCAATTTAGTATAAAAAATATAAATTCAAGTATTACTAAATGGATTAATGTGATTTGACTATGCATGACAACAAATTTGATGATTCATAACAATAAATTGTGGAATATTTTTCGATAAAATTCAAAAAAATATTGAAAATGGTTGCAAGTGAAAATAAAGATATGCCTACACTAGATTGAACAAGATTCAATTTGAAGGGTTTTATAGGTTTATGGATCATGACTTAACATAAGGACTTTCTAAATTTCCAAAAATTGAGGATACAAATCAAGAAAATATGTATTATAGTCTATTTTCTTAAATAGGATATGACAGCAGCGAGTGTGTACTTATCTATTTGTGCCTATTCACTTCCTTGTCCTCGTATTTATCTCCATTTCAAATTACTTAAACACTCACTTTATTATGTATTTAGACAACTTATTTATTGTATTTTTTTTATCCTTAATTGGTTTCATTAAGTAAACTCTTATTTCCCTTTTTGTTTATTGAGTTATTTAATATTCATAAAGTTCACTCCAATCTTTAAAGGTATTTCTCCTCTCATCATAACATTTATTATACTTTTTTAGCACAATTTTGTTTAAATGATTACTTACATTTTAGGATAAACAAGTCTAATTTCATTAAATCAAATAGTTTTAAAACATACATTTAATTATTTGTACTCTATTTTAATGTTTTAATTTATTTTCACATGCATCGAATCGGTATAATGCTGTATTACCTTTGTTGCGATTTTTTTTTATAAAAAAAATTAATTAATATTTAAAATAATAAGAAACGAATATGAATACAAGTACAGTATTTAATTGATTTGATAGAGATAGAAATGAGACAATTTTCGTCCCCGATATGAAAATGAATTTTTAATACTTAAACCATATTGATCCGTTGTCATCCTGGAGACTATAAAGAAAGTGCTTTTTTTCATTGTCAGAAGAGCAAACCGGGTGAAAATGAACCAAGATCATTGTCACTCATTGGTTGTTTAAATTAATTAGAAAAATTAGTCAATAATACATTGCCATTAATCAAGCAAAAATTATTTTTAAGCATCCCGATACACCCTGCAAGTAGGGATGTCAAAAATATCCGTACCCGTGAGTATCCGCGAATAAAACCCGCAATAGATAAGAAATGGATATTAAAAATGGATACCCGCTACTCGTGGGTACGAGTATTTTTGATACCCGCATGTTAACGGAGCGGGTACGGGTATCATAGTATCCGTATCCGTGGATACCCGTATCCGCTAAACTTTAAT
>Ga0214545_1001474_pt1 | contig 44046 bp, 26 predicted proteins | sample CNSS4metaG_FD_160064 | JGI IMG/M metagenome (GOLD analysis project Ga0214545, IMG submission 160064) | Root nodule microbial communities from cowpea collected in UCLA plant growth center, Los Angeles, California, USA - CNSS4 | ecosystem: Host-associated > Plants > Roots > Nodule | place: USA... | reverse complement strand
ATCATTTATAATTAAAATATTATTAAAAATATAATAATTAATATATAAAAATTTAGTAATTAATAATATTTAATATATATAAAATGAGTATAATTATTAATTAATAAAAGTATATAGTAATTAATAATAATTATAATATTGTTAAAAACTAATAATATATGTAATTATTATTATTAATTTATATATATATATATATATAATAATTAATATATAAAAATATAATTAAAATATTCTTAAATTTTTACATTTTGATTTATTCGGTTACAATTTTATTAAATTTTTATTATGAAGAATATTTTGATATATTTAAAATTTTATCTATTATAATTTGTTTTTAATCTATCATATCAATCAAATTATTCACTAACTTTTATAAAATATCTTCAAATTTTCTCACTTTATTTTTAAATTTACTAAAAAAACATACATATTTATGTTCTTAAATGTACACAAATTCATCTTCACGTACTCTCAAAAATCTATCTCTCCAACCGAACACAGCCTTGATCAAAGAATTCTGATAATGAAAGAAATTGTGAGGGTAATCTAAAACAGCGAAAAATATAAGATCATAAAACTATAGGGGAATCAAGTGGGAGAAATGGCAAGCATGGTGTCTTAATAAGATAGATTTGTGGCCCTTTTGAAGACCCATAATATGTGGTCATCATAAACTCCAATCTTGAAATGGATGGACTAAAACAAAATCCCAAACAGTGTAGGGGACACTTAGGTTCTCTGGCCAGAGCAGAATTTGCCACCTTTGATGGTCCACATGCCTGAAAAAAATTCCTCTCTTTTCAGCCCACCTTTCATCTCACTTCTCAAACACACTCAATTTTCCTTTTCACTGCTCTTCACTCCAACTTTTCCTTTCCATAAAGTTACTCACTTTTTCATCAGTAAATGAAATTCTCAGCCATCTTTGAAATTACATGTGCCACAAAACTACAAAACCCTTCACTTCTCTCCTACTCCTCCCTTCTATTTAATCCACTCTCATCTTTCATTAGCCACAGTGCCCTTTCTCCAATTCAGTTATCTCTGCTCCTTTCAGCCTCTCACCACAAACTTCTATATTCTACCCAAAAGCAAACACCAACTACAGGCCAATCAACAATAAAAACACGCTCTTTTTTGGCCTTCTCTTTTCCTTTCTTTTGGGGTGTTGGCCACCCACCCACTCAACACAAATTTGCACTCACAACTAGAAACGCAGGCCATTGGTCGGTTTCAGAGATGAGCAGCATGCACATAGAAAACCCAGAAACTCTGGCTGATGGCAGCAAGAACTTCGATGAAGATGGACGAGCCAAAAGAACAGGTTTATAAATATTGTGTCGTATTAGTCATTTTGATGATAATTATGATAGTGAAGTAACCGAGGTTGTTGTGTTGGAAATGGTTAATTTGAAGGGACATGGGTGACCGCAAGTGCTCATATCATAACGGCGGTGATTGGTTCCGGAGTTCTTTCTCTTGCATGGGCAATTGCGCAGATGGGTTGGGTGGCTGGTCCTGCAGTGCTTTTTGCTTTCTCTTTTATCACATACTTCACTTCCACTCTTCTCGCTGATTGTTACCGTTCACCAGACCCTGTCCATGGCAAGCGAAACTACACATATTCTGAGGTTGTCAAAGCTAACTTAGGTACCAACATCATTCATCTTAAATTACTCTAGATCTAATATTTTGTTAAATCTATGAAAGGACGTTATTTTCTGTCGGTACAAGTGGCCGAGACTTGACACGTGAGACTTCTGGTTTTCTATCACTCCTCATAAAAAAATCATTTTTCTTTGTCTCCGAAGAGATAAGGCACATGAGTAGGAATACTATTTTTCCCGTGATCCTCCATTATAGTTTGTTTGTAATTTTAGCAGCAAAAATACACCTGACACCAATGGGATATAATTGTTTGCTACGTGTGTCGATAGGGGGTAGAAAATTTCAGCTTTGCGGATTGGCTCAGTATATAAACCTTGTTGGGGTAACCATCGGCTACACAATAACTGCATCTATCAGTATGGTGTAAGTTTCCACATGAAGTTTTGACTTCCAAGACTGTGATTGAGACTGTGTTTTAATTCTTATTCTTTTCATATTGATGAAAATTGATTAGGGCGGTGAAGAGATCGAACTGTTTTCACAAACATGGACATGGAGACAAGTGCTACATAAATAACTACCCTTTCATGATCGTGTTTGCCTGCATCCAAATTGTTCTTAGCCAAATACCAAACTTCCATAACCTCTCTTGGCTCTCTATTGTTGCAGCTGTTATGTCTTTTGCGTATTCTTCCATTGGCCTTGGCCTCTCACTTGCCAAAGTCGCAGGTAAACAATGACTCAATTTTGTTACACTATAAACCTTTGGCCATTTTTTAAAAACTATAAAAAAAAAAAAATATTAGGCATATAGTTTAGCCTTTTAAAACATAAAACAATAAGAAGGTCAAAAAATTGAAAATTTGAATAAAACTGGAAGCTAACTTTTAGATTGTTATTTTTTTAAATGATTGTATTACTGAAAATATATGAATTAACTTCTATATTTTAAAATGTTAAAAAACTTAAATTATTTAATATTAAAATGATTTTTTAAAAAGTATGTTACATATTACGGTGACTAGTTTTATTTTATCTTATTAATATTATGAACCCACACTTTATTATTCTTTCTAACACATTAAGAATTATTGAATATTACAAAATTAGAAAAGCAATATAAATAAAGTATTCACTATTAACTATGTTTTACGCTGGATTGCGTTTTCTAAGCAAGTAGTTAAGAGTTTGAATTTTAATAATTGTTTTTAAAGCGTGAAATTTATTTTGTACTTTGATGTTTTGATAAAAAAAAAATTATAAAATTTGACGAAGTTTATTTTTTAATACACATCAAACTTTTTTTTTCTTTTACCAAATCACATCAAAATTATTTTTCATCTACCAAGATGTGTTGTCATGTGTATATTGTCAAAATTTGTTAACCAAAATTTTATTAAAGAAATAATTTTTCATTTATTTATATACATTATAATTCTTATTATTGGTGTTAGTAGTGGTTTTTGTTCCGACTATAGTTGAAAAAAAACTAATATTCACCTTTTTTATTTTAACAAATTTTAGTCAGTAAAATATGTGTTGAAAAAAGGACGTGTTCGTGCTTTTAATATTTTTTTCGTTAATGAAATAATACTAATGAGAAAAAGACCGTGCTTAAAGGTGGGGGACACGTGCGAACATCCTTAACAGGGGTGCAAGTGGGGGTGGACGTATCGGGAATAGAAAAGGTTTGGAGGATGTTTCAAGCGATCGGTGACATTGCCTTCGCTTATGCCTTTTCTAATGTGCTCATTGAGATCCAGGCAAGTAATTTTTATCTTTTTAATTAATTAATTGCAAGTCATTATAAAATAAGTGTGTGAATTTAATTCAATAATTATTCCTGAATCATGTGCTTTTAGTTTCGTTTCTATCCATATAGATATCTAGAATTTGGAAGAAATTCATTTCAGTATAATGATAATATACGTAGTTTATTATAACGAAAAAACATTAATAAATCGATGATGATAGAGACAACAGAAAATGCGGTGAAACGGTACGATAGAATTTGAAAAGTGTTGTTTTCTATTAGTTGAATGTTGAAATGTGTGCCTGAATTGAATTTGGTAGCGGCATATTGTATGAAATCAACTAGTCAATAGTAATACGTAACACCAACTGCTATATTTGACCATAACCTTTGTTTATTCTTTTATTTTCCTCTTTTGTCGTTGACTTGTGTCTGTGCATTATTTATCATCTAAATATAGTGTTGGGATTAGATGCAACAATTAATAAGAACCATAACGTAGTTGTACACCGATTGAATTTTATTTACCAAAATATCACCTTTTTTCTCTATTATTTTACGATAAATTATACCATAGATATTTTTATTTATTTATTTATATATTTTCGAATCATGCATGTACCTATCTCTATCTAACTAGTTGATAATTTAAGACTCCATAGATGTTTGTTTTCAGTTTTCAGTCCATTTGGTCTATTCATTTTGACTTGAGTGTCATCGCTTTTCAACATAAAAGATACCCTCATCCGACCATAAGACCGACAAAAATATAAAATTGTAAAATTAAGTACTTAAATATAATTGTGATACTAATCTCTGAATTAAAGAAAAGTTTTATAAAATGATATATATATATATATATATATATATATATATATATATTATTTATTTTGGTTTCTAAACTTATCTTATTATTATTACTTAATACTATGATAAAGACTTGTTCTATATTAACAACAATGATACACAAGTCAAAGTCGGATTTATATCTATAACTCAATATTCTATAAAATAATAGATTTATAAATATTTTTGTATGATGCTCAACACTTTTATTTTTATTTAAAGTGGAATTTAAATTTTTAGGATGAGATTCAAATTAGTAAAAAAGTAAGAACTTAAAATATTTGAAAATTTAATTAAACTTTCTATAATATGAAACTAATATAGATGCGAAGTGAAATTCGTCACAGAAATTAAATTGAACATTTACTCAGAGAAAACTATAAAATCCATAAAAAAACTTGTCATATATATTTGCAATAAACAAAAGCTTATCAACATTACTTCAACTAGAAATATTTGCAATTTTCATTATAATGAATGACGAACATATGAAAGTTTATCCCACTAAAAAAGAAATGTGGTCGATAATGTTGCAGGACACCCTAAAATCAAGCCCACCAGAGAACAGAGTGATGAAGAGAGCAAGTTTAATTGGGATAATGACGACAACATTATTTTATGTACTATGTGGGTGCTTAGGCTATGCTGCATTTGGAAATGATGCACCAGGAAATTTCCTCACAGGGTTCGGCTTCTACGAGCCCTTTTGGCTGATAGACTTTGCCAATGTCTGCATTGCAGTGCACTTGATTGGGGCATACCAGGTAAATAACTGCTAAAGAAAAAAGTTATCATTTTAACTTTTATAATAAATCTAATTTATGATATATAAATGATGTAAACCTTATTTTATAGATTTAAATTTAATTAAAAATTTATTTTTAAACATGATATTAAAATGATATAAAATTTATGAAATTTTGCAATGGGCAGGTGTTTGTGCAACCGATATTCGGGTTTGTGGAGAAATGGGGCAAAGAAAAATGGCCAGAAAGCCAATTTATAAATGGTGAGCATGCTGTGAAGGTTCCTCTGTGTGGAAGTTTAAACCTGAATTTTTTTAGGATGTTGTGGAGGACAACATATGTGGTTATCACTGCTGTTATAGCTATGCTATTTCCATTCTTCAATGACTTTCTGGGACTCATTGGTTCACTCTCATTCTGGCCATTGACGGTTTACTTCCCAATAGAGATGTACATTAAGAAATCGAAGATGCAAAGATTTTCCTTCACATGGACATGGCTCAAGATTCTGAGTTGGGTCTGTTTCATCATTTCTATTATCTCAGCTGTGGGTTCCATCCAAGGCCTTGCTCTTGATCTCAAGAAATACAAGCCCTTCCAAGCACAGCAATAGAACACAACATTCATGTTTTGTTCCAACCTTTCTTTTAAGGGCCACAAAACTTTTATTACTATGTTTTCAAATAGTGTGACTCCAAATCGAGACAGCTTGCTAAAACATAAACAATAATTATATGTATACTTGTTTAGTTTGCAATGTTTCGTGGTTTTGTCCCGAGTCGATTCGTGTCTTGTCAATTAATAAATTATCAGTGAGCTATCCCGAAGATGGTTAGAAATTAGGTAGATTATATAATTAATTTCAAAGAAATTTGGTCTTGTTGAAAGTTGAACATTTTAGTCTATGTTTTCTATAAAGTGAAACTTTTAAAATTTATATATTGAGTTATATATGTTGAGAAGGAAAAAAATTTACATTAATAAAGTATGACCAAGAAGAATTAAATAAGTTCTAATGTTCAAATAAATGAAAGAAAAATAATACAATAAACAATATAAGAATAAGTATGAATTGAAATTAAATATTCCTAGTGGAATACATTATCTTTATTTTCAGGATTAAAGATTCTCAAATTTATTTTTTTATTACAAACATAGCATTTAAAAATTTGATATGCCTTTTTCCTATTTTTGATAGTCTTTTTATACTTATGATTGTCTAACCTTTTTATTTTGGTCCTCAAAACTCCTTATTTATTTCAGTATTCTTTCTTTTAATGTTTATTAGTCGATAATTTATCTTATATGTGTAATATCTCTAATAATTATCAATCAAATCGACATTTTACTTATAATGTCTTTCGAAATTGGATTTATTACCATATATCTTTATTAGTCTATCATATCTTTATTTTCAGGATTAAAGATTCTCAAATTTATTTTTGTTCTAACAAACAGAACATTTAAGAATTTGATATGCTTTATTCCTATTTCTGATAGTTTTTTTATACTCATGATTGTCTGACCTCTTTATTTTCGTCCCCAAAACTCCTTATTTATTTCAGTATTCTCTTTTAATGTTTATTAGTCAATCATTTATCTTCTATGTGTAATATTTCTAATAATTATCAATCAGATCGACATTTTACTTATCATGTCCTTCGAAATTGAGTTTATTACCATATATCTCCCTTAGTCTTACCATCGCAAAGCATAAAACTAAAAGTTCTTCAAATAAAAAATAATTATTGACTCAGTCGACATTGAACTTATTAATCCAATCAGTATTGGGCCTAGCAATTATAAATGATTACATATTCAAAATATAACAAAAGATAATCAAGTTGTTAGTTCTTATATTTTATTTTGTTAACAATAATTGGTCTATAAAATATATACATTATATCCAGAGTATATTGAATAAGGTAGGTGAACTATTCGTTTGATTTATTATCTTACGAGGATAAAAGAGTTTTAGAAAGTTTTAAAATGAATGAAATATAATTTTAGGTGATATTCTAGCTCAATAATGACTTAACATCTTACTGGCTAAAATTTAATTTGTGGGTATTTTTTTTCTTGCACCCCATTTTTTCTTCATCCACCCTGTTACCCTTAGTGAAATGACTTAAGTACTCTTTATTAAAAGAATTATTTAAAAATCTAAAACCACTTTATGTTTCTTACTTTAGATTTCAGTATTGGCGTCACACCCCTTACACCTCCTCGTTCAACTGCTTCATTGCGATTTTTTTATACAAATTGCATTGTTTTGTTTTTTAATTTCTCGGCTAGCACATTGTTCCCATTATTTATCCTAATAGCATGATTTTATTGGTAGGTGAAAATTCGGTTCAGTGATCCGAATTCTGAACTGGATTTTTATTTTTTTTTATTTTTTTTAAAATAAATAAGAATTAAGATTTTTGATTTTTTTGAATAAAATACTTTTAAGAGTTAATTTTTTTTTTGTGTGAAAAATGTTGCATTAGAGGTTAACATTATTTTAAAAAAAAGATTTAAAAGTGTGTTTTTAGTTATTTTAGGTATTATTTGATACAATGAAAAAATAAATAATTTTTTTTGTCTTTTTGAATTTGTTGATTTTCAAATAGATATTGTATTGTGTAGTAAGTTATTTTATGTGCAATTTGAAAATATAAAAGTGAATTTAATTTAATTTTTTTTACTTTGTTGATTAATTTTCTTTTTATAATAGTGATTTTGAAAAAAAATTATGAATTATAATAGAGGTAACTAAAGTAAAAATAATTAATATATAATGTTTAATGTGGTGTTGTATTATTTATTTTTTAATGTTTATTAAATATTTTAAATTAAAAAATTTGGTTGAAGTACGAATTTATTTTTTATTTATATATTTATATTTTGATTTGTTTATAAGAATTTTATTGATAAAATATTTATTTTTACACAAAAATGAATAATGTAAGATTTATTGTTAGAATTTATAGTAGGTATTAAGTTTAAGGAAAATGATATATTAACATCCATTTATTGAGAACTTCTCTCACAACCTGACGTGACATTGTAACTTTCTAACTTTTTTTAATCTTTTTCAATTTTCACATTGGTTCTCTTTGGAAGGAAGCGAGAAGAGAAAAAACAAAAGGTGCAAATGCAAATTGGAAGAGACAAAGCAGAAAGTGTGAAAGGATGTGTGAAACTTATTTCAATCTTCACTCTCTTCATTACCAGTGGGGAGTATATCTTGGTGAGTCAAGGAATAAAATTTTTGTAATTTAATTAACAACATATGAATTCATTCCCTTACTATGTGCCAACCCATGACTTAATAAATGCTAACCTAGGTGCAATGCTTTGCACAAGAATTTTTTCTTTCTTCAATAACTTCAATAATGCCACTTTCATGCCTTGAGTTCATATGATAAAGTTAAATTCTCATACTCATATTCCTTCAAGTGAGTCTATTTTGCCCCTCTTTGTTGTTTGGAAAAGGAAAATAAAGGTGTCTATATTTCTTGTTCACTACCACTACACAATATTTTTGCTTACCCATGGCTACATAAGTGCTAACTTGTGGTATACATTTTGAATATGTGTGAAAGGATGTACAAAACCTATTTCAATCTTCACTCTCTTCATTACCAGTGGGGAGTATATGTTGGTGAGTCAAGTAATAAAATTTTCGTAATTTAATTAACAATATATGAATTCATCCCCTTACTATGTGCCAACTCGTGACTTAATAAATGCTAACCCAGGTGCAATGCTTTGCACAAGAATTTTTTCTTTCTTCAATAACTTCAATAGTGCCACTTTCATGCCTTGAGTTCATATGATAAAGTTAAATTTTCATACTAATATTCCTTCAAGTGAATCTATTTTGCCCCTCTTTGTTGTTTGGAAAAGGAAAATAAAGGTGTTTATATTTCTTGTTCACTACCACTACACAATATTTTTGCTTACCCATGGCTACATAAGTGCTAACTTGTGGTATACATTTTGAATATGTGTGAAAGGATGTACAAAACCTATTTCAATCTTCACTCTCTTCATTACCAGTGGGGAGTATATGTTGGTGAGTCAAGTAATGAAATTTTCGTAATTTAATTAATAATATATGAATTCATCCCCTTACTATGTGCCAACTCGTGACTTAATAAATGCTAACCCAGGTGCAATGCTTTGCACATGAATTTTTCTTTCTTCAATAACTTCAATAGTGCCACTTTCATGCCTTGAGTTCATATGATAAAGTTAAATTTTCATACTCATATTCCTTCAAGTGAGTATTGAGTGTAGTTTGCCCCTCTTTGTTGTTTGGAAAAGGAAAATAAAGGTGTCTATATTTCTTGTTCACTACCACTACGCAATATTTTTGCTTACCCATGGCTACATAAGTGCTAACCTGTGGTATACATTTTGAACATGTGTGAAAGGATGTACAAGATAGGAATTTGAATAGTTCTCTTGGGTGTTGATGCCAAAGTATTCCATGTCAAAGCATTGACAAGTCTTGTCCAAATTACAGGGTGAGAGTAAATTTCTGAATTAAACATCTTCCTTGGCATCTCCCAATAAAGTTGACAAGTCTTGTCATAATTAGAAGGTGAAGTGAGACCATTTATTTCAAATATGCATTAGCTTTTACATTGGTCAAACTAATTTTCTTAATTGGCACGTTATCTCAATTGAAGTATCTGTCACCTTTTACAAAAGTAATATAATAAATCAGCTTTGGCACTTTCCAATAAAGTTGACCAGTCTTGTCATAATTAGAAGGTGCAAGTGAGGCCATCTTTTACAGTGGTGAGAGTAAATATTTTCTTGGCATGCTATCTAGGTAAAGGTAGTCAATTCTATTTAAGGTTGTGGTTCCTTGGTTTGAAAGTTGTGGAGTGCTCTAGTATAATAAGTAAAAATGGTTTTATTTGAGGAGTTGAACGCATATAATTCCTTTAATGCTGCTATTGATTTCGAAGATGGAAGGTTCTCTTTACGTAGATTTCCAAATGGCGTTACTCTTAACCATATGCGCATCATCATAAGAAGTCATTTGATGGGACCATCTGAGCCCCCACTCGGCCATCTTTGGTACCATGTCCCTCCTAAATTTGTTGTGCAAGGCATTGATGAGTTCCTTTTTATAAGGAATGACGAAGATCTTCAACATGCCATTCAGTGGCACACAATGATGGTCCTGACAACGACAATATCTTTTTATGTTAACTTCATGAAAGTTGAGAAGTGTGACAACTTTGTTCATATTTAGTTTTCTTTTATATGTTTTAACATTGTACTTTAAGATGGTTGAACTTGTTCACTTTATCTAAAGAAGTTGTTGTTCACTATTTAGCAATGAAGCATTTGGAATGATTAAGTTCTTGCATTACTGATGTGCGGATTTGTGTTAAACATGGCAAACTCTTACAAACACATAAAGATGACCTAATACATATGTAATACAATATTAAAGTACATATTTGTCCTTTTAATCACCGTAGTGGTGTCCAATTCCACACCGAGGTCGACGCCTGTTTCTAGTGGGGTTCCTCCTACGCACTTCAGGTCTAGGTTCTTCAACCTGTGAAGGTTGTCGTTCATGTTCCTCAACAGATGATGATGCTTGTGTGTAAGGATTGTGGACGTAGTAAATTGAGTCTTGTTGTGGTTGATGTAGACCTTCAAAGAAATTTAGACTTTGGGGATATGTATGCAACTACGGTTGTGCAGAAGGTGGTGTTTCAGCATAAGTTGCAAACATACTTGGTATGCCTAGTTCTGAGTTTGGTGAAACTGAATTCCTTGTTCCCTCCATACCTTGTGGTGAAGGAGGAGTGTTTAAGTCATGCGTAGTTTGTGGTGGTGGAGGGACATTTGTCGATGTTGATTGACGATGCATTATAGGATCATTTAACATTTGTGGAACTGACAAATATATACATGAGTTTGAAGTATACCATGACATGTACTCCATTGTGTGTTGAAGTGGCCCAAGCATCGGTACTCCAGTCAACGTAAGGTCACGCCGGTTATTCCATACCTGTATCCCTTGCACTTGTCTAGTAACCCATTTCTCATCTTGTCGCCCCCTCATGTTTAGTTTATGTAAATGATTAAGGTTGTTGGGTTCTTCAGGGATCTCTTGTGATAGGCGAAATTGTAACTTGACCCTGTCGGACTGGTGCCATTCGACAATGGCAAAACAAATTAAACTTGTGCATGACGTCCATATTACTTGGTCGCGATATGCTCCATCATCAATGATAGAGCCCAATCGCTTATAAGGAACCCAAATAAACTACAACAATCATTGAAAATGTCAATCATTAACTTACAACCATTTGTCAGTATACAAATCTAAAATGTTACCTGATTTTGTTGCATGTGATCTATCATTGCTCGGTATCCGACTAAATCATTGTGGGGGACATTTTTGTAGTTCAGTACTCGACCACCGCTCCATTGGCAAACTAGCGGGAAAGTTGGCGGAACTCTTGAAATGGGTGCAAGAAAAGGAATGCGAAACCATGCCCATGATTGTAACAATGAAACACATCCACCCATAGTCCTTGCACGTGCATCGGTTGCTCTGCACATCTCCTTGTACAAGACAACCAAACACGCTGAACCCCAACTATATCTACTAGTTCTTTGAAGATTACTCAAGTAGTTCAAGTACATTAAATGTACTTTATTCCCAGTTTTATCGGGCATTAAAACACAACCTATCATTCCTAATATATAGGCCTTAGCATGTGCATAATGACCTCAATACTAGAATTTTCATCTATAGGCAACAAATTATCCCTTAACCATTTCAGTTTTATCATAGAACCAATAATGGATTCCTCCTTTACTGGTGTTAAACCTAATAAGGTATCACACATCTCGTCCCAATCCAACATAGTTGGACCAATGATGGGGGTTCGTCAACACAAAGACCCAATTGAAGTGACACATCTTCCAAGGTTATGGTGCATTCTCCAGTTGGAAAATGAAATGTGTATGTTTCAAGCCTCCATCTTTCAACCAAGGCAGTGACTAAACCATGATCAACCTTTAGATGTCGCAATTTAGCCATACCGCCAAACCCTGCTTCTTGTATTACAGGCACAATACTTGGATGAGGTTCATGTATTGAGTGATAGTAAGACGACACAATGCTCCCTTCCGTGTCCTAAACCAAAAAAATAAAAGATGTGATTATTTTTAATAATTACGTCTGTAAATTAAAAATGCAATTAACATACCCGAGCATAAATGTATGTAGCATTGTGTTGTTGTTGTTTCCATAGCAACATATTGATTAACTCTTTGTAGATTTGGTGACGATAGCTTGAATTGAAAACAACAACATTCAACATTTATAGACAACTCAACACTTGCCAAGAGAAAAGTTAGCCGTTGGATTACACAAACGAATCACATTCCTTACACGTTTATTGCACAACATGATGGTGACTAAAGTCTGCATGAGGTTGATTAAAGCCTGCATGATGGTGACTACACAGTGCAGAGACCTTTTCAAAATAGGTGCTCAATACTAATAAAGGGTCATTAATGTGAATCTAACAAGGGATTAATGTGCAAAGACAATAGGTGCTTAGTTGTAAAAGAGGGTGTACACCGAATTCAAGTGAATGACTTTGTAAATTTTATTTGTTGTGTTAATGACAATAGTATTTTATGGAATTGAACCAATGACAGAAGTTTAAGATACGACAACAAATATTAAACCGTAGATAATGTCCTTGAAAAATAGGTACTTAGTACTTCAATAAAAGTTCCATTACACACAAATACTTTTTTTACATTGCACACACTTATGTCTTTATTGGAAATTAAGTACTAATGACAAACATTACTACACATAATTTTAAGACTTCCATAAACACATAACGAACTAAGCCTTAGTCATCGACATTACTGGTTGAAGCTGAGGTTGTTGCATCCAAATTGTCACCTTCAGCAGGATGTAGGGTCACAAAAAGCTTCATTAGGAGATCATGTGGGAGTGGAAGGAAGAAGGCAACCATGTCGCGAACATCATCATATGTAAGGAGTTTAATTGTTTCATACTGGTCCCAACGTCCTAACACAGGCTTGTGAAACCATACATCTTTGACTCTTCTTCCTTGACTGCAGCAACGATAGCTTGCAATTTCTTCTTTCAACATTCGTAAATTCATAGTAGTTGACACATAAAAAGCACAATTAATGCGACCTTCGTAGTTAACATCGACAAGAAAACTATTGTGAATGTTGTTTTCGTGATGGAGCACCATCCTTGTTTTGCTAATAAGAAGTTATGGTTGGGAACTGAACGACCTAATAATTTATAAGTGGATTGGTTACTTGATGGTAAAAAAAAAATGTTGACCCCTACATTATAGTGGGTTCACGTGACAAAGTAAAGTGGGATAAAGCCTGATTGACATTCATCGTGCAGTGTGTATATCAACTGTGTTTGTGATGTTGCTTTCACGTGATGACATTGACTAGAGTATACTACTCATCAGGTGCAATGCTTTTTATTTTAACCTGACATATCACATGCGAAATAATTAAAGTTGCAACACATAATGAAAATCACTACAAAACAAACCACTATGAAAAAGTCATTGGTTGATCAGCAAAGTGGATCTAAATCTTGTGCGTTCGATTTGTATACTTTGAATCTAAACCATTAACATAAACAAACAAAAATTGTCATTGTTGTATCCCACGCTGAGCCAATCAGGCTATAAATAATGCCCTTCATAAATTCATTCATCAATCTAATCAAGTCAGTGCGATATCACTCCTACCCCCCAATGACATTTACAACATTCACTATGTTAGTGTACTTCAATGGTAGCATCTATGTTGAAGATAATTATTCCGATACATACATTAGCTCCAACACGACATAGGTGACCATAACAAATACTATGACGTTGTCCCAACTTAAGCAGGCAATCCTCAGGGAATTCAATGGTGCAACGTTGGACGACTATGAAGTCGACTTACGTTACAGGTTACCGATCGTGTACGCTGTGTAGAGATGACGATGTTGAGTCCATTTTTTACATGAGAACGACAAAAACATGTCATCTTCCAGTTGAGATAATGACCTTTATTACAGCAAGGCATAGAAACGCAATCCATGACGAAGTTTATTTTGAATTTTCTAATAACTTCAACATGTCCCTCAACTTAGATTGAGGTTTATATTTTCTTATTTAAAATATGTACTTTTATTTATGACGTTCTTCTTCATCAAATGTTTATGCAAATTTTAATTTCAATGAATTCGAACTTACATAATGAGGATGGTGAAATGCTAATCTCTTATAAAATGTAGTCAAGTCACATGCTAACATTAGAGGTCGTGCTCGTCACATGGGTTCATAATAATTTGTGCCACTCACATGGGTACATAAGAAGTCGTGTGAATCACATGTGTATATAAAAGCTCGTGCCACTCACATGATAACATTAACTCTCGTGCAAGTCACATGTTCACATAGTAGAAAGTGACATGATAACTTTAATTTCGGTATAAAAGACTACCATCACTTTCTAAAGTCACAATCTTAATCTTGCAATTTCTCTTCACTCTGAAAAATCTTCGAAAGTCAGGTTCAACCACAACCTAAGATGGAAGGGTCAATGTTTGTCTGTGTATACGACGATGGAGAAATCGGTAGTGACGCTCAAACTGGTGCCTACTTATTGTATCTGCAAAGACAATCATGATCCACATCCATAGAGGTTTAAGCTTGTCCAACCTTATTCGCGTAATAATGGAGAAGGCAAATAGAGATCCAAGGGATGGAGTTTCAATTATTCACTTTAAAGTTCCGACTAAAGTTTGTGGCCAACATGTGACATACACAACCACTCAAATCCAAGATGACGACGAATTGGATGGCGCTTTCGACATGATACATGCCACCCCAACTGTTACATCTATTGAACTCTGCACCACCTACAACTCAGGTACGAGATCTTCTGGAAATATTTCTTTAACACATTTTGATGCGCATCATCCACATCCAAACACTGAACCACAATAACAACTATTTGACCTTAACACTACCTACCTAGGGGATTGGGGAAATGATATACAATCATGCACCGAACTATTAACCGGTCCATCTACCTCAAATATTTTTTAAACTCCCACACATCACAACACCCAAAGGTTCTTTCCTCCAGTTATCGTAGAAGTTGAAAACCTAGGTCTACCTACAACATCCTTAGACGCATTTAGTGAAGATGAGGACAATATACTTTTTGATCAACATGATGACCATGACCAAACCCTACATGTCCACCCCATACAACAACAACACCCTGACCCTCAGACACATGTCCCCTATAACCCATCACAACACTTTGAATTATCTGAAGAATACAACCAGACCCCACACTAGGATTTTCCAAACGCATATGACCACCACACAATGTTGCATGACAACTTTGAGCACGATGTTGGTACACTAACCCAAGGAATGAGGTTCCAAACAAAGGAACAACTTCTGGATGCTTTAAATAGGTACCACATAACAAACCATTGCACCTACAAAACCACACACTCAAACACAACAATGTGTGCAACACGTGTGTCCTTGGAAATGTCAGGCAATATTACGTACAAGGGACCAAGTGTGGGAAATTAGAAAGGTTGAAGGTGTGCACACATGTGCCACACAACTCATAACACAAGACCACAAACACCTAGGCTCAAGAATAATATCTCAACATGTAAGACAAATGGTGGAGTCAGACTCATCCACACCAATTGCAACAATAATTTCTTCCATCCAGACCTCTATGGGATATAACACAACCTACAGAAAGGCATGATTGGCGAAACAGTAAGCAATTGAAGATGTGTACGGAAACTGGGAACAGTCTTACAACTGATTGCCGTGCCTATTACAAGCCATGCAAACTTATTTGCCTGAGTTTGTATACAAGTTGAAAACCAGTTCAATTACAAATGGGGAGGAGGTCCTATAAAACCAACAACACTTTCGAAGAGTGTTCTGGACATTCAAACCATGCATTGATGGCTTCCCATTTTGCAAACCAATAGTGCAAGTGGACGGAACCTTCTTTTACAGAAGGTATAGGGGCACCCTTCTAATAGCTGTTGCACAAGATGGGAGAAATAACATTTTCCCCATTGCATTTGCTATGGTAGAAGGTGAAACTGCCGAAACTTGGTTTTTTTTTCCTTAAAAACCTAAGGACACACGTTACGCCTCAACAAAATTTATGCTTAATGTAAGACTGCCATAATTCAATCAGTGTAGCATTCAACAGACCTAGTAGTGGCTGGACTGAAGGGAACTGTGTTTTGTATTCGATACATTGCACAAAATTTTACAAAAAGATTCAAGAATACAACTCTGAAAAAGGACCTCGTCAACATGGGTAAGTTATTACATGTAAATTTTTCTTTTTCATTTCTTTGGCTGTTAATTATTCACACCCATTATTAGAAAATAAATTCTTCTTATAATTATATTTGTAGCGTACGCATTGACGGAACCACGCTGTAACTACTATTACAACATCATTAGAGAAGACAACCCAGAAGCAGCAGCTTGGGTAGACCAAATACCAAGGGAGCAGTGGTGTCTTGCATATGATCAAGGAAGAAGGTGGGGTCACGTAACAACAAATCAGGCAGAAGCAATAAAATCTATCCTAAAGAAGACAAGGAATTTGCCAATTTCATCTATAGTATTGGCCACGTACACCAGGTGAAACACATACTTCACGAAAAGAGGTACGCAAATAATTGCAATGGTCAATACTGGTCATGTGTACTCTGAATATGCGACCAACTTCCTACAAGATGCGGACTCCAAGTCAAACACGCACCACGTCGTTGAATTTGATAGAAATACCACAAGATTCAGAGTGGAGGAGATGGTGAATCCTAGAGAAATATGTCCTGTAGGAAATTTGTAGTCAGATTAGAAGAAAGGTGGTGCGATTGTGGAAAGTTTCAAAAAATACATCTACCATGTTCACATGTTATTATAGCTTGCAAGGATGCACATCACGATTTCAGCATGTACATAAGTCCCCATTATAGGCTGGATGTCGTCATGAAAGTATATGAAAATTTATTTGGCGAGTTAAGACATGAAGAATATTGGCAACCATACCAAGGGCCACAAGTTTGACCTTATCCTACCACAAAAAGAAGCGAGAGGGGACGTTCTAAATCAAGCAGAATTAGGACTGAGATGGACATTAAGGAAGGAAGACAATCAAGAAAGTGTTCCTATTGTAAAACTGAAGGACACACAAGAAATCATTGTCCTAATAACCCTACACTTAGATGATCCACATCAACCACTTAGTTTATGTTGTATTTTTAATTATGTTCAATAAATTTATACTTGATTCAATTCAATGCTACATCTTTTCTTATTATCTTTTATTGTTACTTATTTTACATAAACCAAAAACAAGTAACAAAATTATTTAAAATACAATAATGAACTGGTTTTAAATTATTTTAGTTATTTCCTTCATTTTTAAATTATTTTTTACAATTTTTAATGTTTATAATATACAAATTTTTAAAATTATCCAAAACTAAAAGATAACTATAATTTCAATATTTATAAACATCAATTAAAAATAATTAATACTACACAAATTATAAAAAAAAATTAAATTGACTTTAATATTTTCAAATTACACATAAAATAACTTACTACACAATGCAAAATCTATTTTAGAATCAACAAATTTCAAAAAGACAAAAAAAAATTATTTATTTTTCATTTTTTCAAATAATACCTAAAATAACTAAAAACACACTATTAAATCTATTTTTTTAAAAATAATTTTAACCTCTAATTCAACATTTTTCACAAAAAAAAAATAACTCTTAAATATATTTTATTTAAAAAAATCAAAAATCTTAATTTTTATTTATTTAAAAAAAATGAAAAAAAATAAAAAACCCAGTTTAGAATTCGGGTCCCTAAGGACCGAATTCTAACTGGGATTCAAAAAAAAATTTACTTTTTGTAAGGTTGAATTCGTGTCCCAGGGGACCGAATTCTCACCTACCAACAAAACCATGCTATTGGGGTAAATAATGGGAACAATGTGCTGTTTGGGAGATTAATAAACAAAACCGTGCTATTGGGGTAAAAAAATCGCTTCATTGCGTGTCAAAAAAGCTTTTGCAGAAAGTAATATAAAATAAGCATTTCTTATTTTTACATTGTTGCAACCATAAAGCTTTGCAATTTCAGTTTGGATTTTTTCATCATTTCATAATTGTTTTGAGTTGGTATTTAAATTTTTACCGTTGTTCCTCAACTGGTCAAGGGATTTTGTATCATTAGTATGCTCCTTCTCCAAGAGACATCACTTGAGCTTTCATTCTTTTCTTCTATATCTTTTGTTCTCTTATATTTCTTTTCCTCGGGTCTAATTATTTACTCTTTTTGAAATACTTTGCTAGTTTTGAGATCTTCGTTAAATCCGAGAAGTTCCCGTTGTATCCTTCGGGTCTTGCGCAATACATTGCAGAGAAGTCCTTAAGGATAGTGAATATACACGTTTTAGAAAGTGTTCTTTTGTTCGAGATTTGTTAGCTACAACAATAGAAAATAGTGCCATTTTCAATAGCAACTAAGCTACATCGTCATCGAACTTATTGAAGAGGTTAGTTTGTAATTTTTTTTCCTCTTTGAGGTTAGGAATGGTGTGGATGGAGTCACTGTGTATGAATGGAAATTTAAGGTTTTTGGCAAAGTTTCCTAATGAGAGACTTCTATCTAATGGACCAACCACTAGAGCCATTACTAGTAGGATATAAGAAGAATGGACATTCTCATAGCATGTAAGACCCAAGATGAAGTTCACAGGGCTAATGAGGATGTGAAGACCTAGCTTAGGACTTAAGATTTAATTTTGGGTTTTGTATTATGATCCTAGTAGAATAGGATTTTCTTTGGGCCATGTATTGGGTTTTGGAGGGCTTTTAGGCCTTGGAATTGTTTTGGATCAAAAGAGTTGTGTGCCTACCTTGTTAGCCCTTTGAGGAGCACGCAAACCTTTAAAGGATTTTAGATTCTTCACGAGCTAAGCTTGTCCACCAAGCTACTCTTTTATGTGCCTAGGAGCAAGCTCCATGTGACTTGCTTAGTTGGCAAGGCACACCTTCTTCATACTCTCTTTTTTGCCCCAATTACCACATTCTAGATCCTTTTTCCTTCCATTTTTCTAGACAACCTAGCCATCATTTTCTCCTATAAATGGAGAGCTTATGGTCTTCTAAAAATATTCATGAATATAGTAGAAAAACTCTATTCAAATGCTTCTAAACAATTTTCCTTTTATGAATGAACTTAGGCTAGGGCTCTCCTTAGTGACTTCCTCTAGCCTCCTTCCTTGAGTGTTGGCCTAACCACTTCATCCTCTCTATACTTTGCTTCCACACCCATGGAAGCCTCACCAATGCCACATGGCTTATCCTTGGTTTTCTCCTTGAGGATAGGCTCATCATTTCCGGGTTGTACAATTTGAATTTGAATTAAAATTTTGGAAAACATAGATTATAGATTGTACACTTCAAAATATACTACGAATTCGAAATTATATTTTAGATTATATAGCTCAAGATTATACAATTGAAAGTATAGTTTTGGATTCGAAATATATTGAAAATTAAGAAATTTGAAATATATTTTTCTTAAAAATGCATGTTAGATTGTGTAATATGGAATGTATTCCATATCCAAAACTATATTTTGAATTACACAATCCAGAATGCATATTTTTTCAGAAATAGTTTTTTCAATAGTAAATTAGTTTTATTTAATTAAATTAAGGCTTAATTATTGATTTAGTCCTCTAATTTGTTGCTTTGGTTAATTTTGGTCCCTTTATCATTTTTGGATTCAATTTAGTCCTCCATTTTTTTAAAAGGGTTCAATTTGGTCCCTTTATTATTTTTTATTCAATTTAGTCCTCTTTCTTTTTAAAAGGATCCAATTTTTTCCTCTCCAATTTGAGACCAAATTAGTAATTAAGTTTAATTACAACTTATGTATACATGTTAAAATAATTTTTTAGAATTTATACATCAAATCACTCCACCTAAGTGTAAAAAATTTAAGTATTTAGGTGGAGTGTAAAAAATGAAATAATTTTAGTATTTAGATGGAGTAATTTGATGTATAAATTATAAAAAAATATTTTAACATGAATATATAAGTTTTAATTAAGCTTAATTACTAATTTGGTCTCAAATAGGAGAGGACAAAATTAGATCGCTTTAACAAAATGGAGGACTAAATTGAATAAAAAATAATAAGAGGACCAAATTGACCCTTTTTGAAAAATTGGAGGACTAAATCGAACCTAAAAATGATAAGAGGACCAAAATGAACCAAACTAACACATTAGAGGACTAAATCACTAATTAAGCTTTAATTTAATTAAGAAGTAATATGACTTTATTGATTAATGGATTTTACAATATGCATATGGCCAAGACAAGATGAGGGTTATCTCATGGAGATGGCAGACATGGAGCTACTTCATCATTTCATTAAGGGGACCTTGAATGTTCAGGTTGATGATAATGTGATTGATGTTGGTGTCGTTGATGCAAGTGTAGTTGGAGTGGATGTGAAACATGGATTCCGTGGTGGACTTAGGGATTGCATGTTGTTGGTGAGCTTTGGAAATCATGTTATAGTTAGATTGTGGGAGGTTGAGGTAAGTAACAAATCCTTTGTATTTAATTATTATATTTGTTAATGTTAATCAATTTACAATAAAGAACACATTTTTTAAGGATTAGGGAGATTTGATGTTAGTCTCCCATTGTCGAATGTTGAATAAGCTAGGAGCACTTATGCATCAACTTTAGCAACATCCTTAGTATAATTGATATGTCCATCAGTAGACATATTACTATAAGCATCATCATACTTATTAGTAGATAACTCAGTGTGATGTGATTATGTTCTATCCATCCACTGTTTCATTTCATTGATCTCTTGTTGATCTTCCTTATTCATCTTCATCATTTCAGTCATCATATTCATGAAACTTTCCAAAGTGACATTTCTAACTGTATCATTCATTAGTTGACTTAAATCTTCAAACATTTGTTCAGCTCTAATGACCAACTTTAGAAGCATATCTTCTATTTCATGACGAAGTTCTTTAAATTATGGAGTTTTAGGAAATCTTTGGTGCGATTGGCGGGTGGTGTTAACAGTTACAAGTAATTCTATAAAGTTGTTGTTACTTGAATCGTTCAACATATTAGACATTATTTACTTATTTTCATACCACTCTTGCTTAATATTTTGCATCGTTGATCAACTCACAACCTTTTATCCACGACCTCTAATATCTCTATAACTTCACCCATTAGTATCATTGGTTGCTTCCACTTATTCTGGTGGTACATATTGTTGCTGAAAACTATGTGGAACATATGGTTGTTGTGGATAGTATTTGTAATCCATTTGAAAACTACATTGTTGATTATTTTCGTATGAAAAATGATTTTGCATTTTTGAAAGAGGTTTTCTGAAAAGAAATAAGTTGAAATCTTATTGAGTAGACTTCCAAGAAAGAGAGGTGCATCTCAATGGAAAACTTAAGTACCTTATGTTTCCTTAGCCAAAGTGTTCCCCAACTAGTTCTACAAATTTCCCAACAAAATTCCTCAAACAATAATTATGAGAAAAAATTACCAAATTTTAAAAAAAAACTAAAGAAAATAAAATAAAAAAAATATTAGAAGAAAAATAATAGAGAAAAAGAAAATATCAATGAGAAACAAAAATAAAATAAAAACAATAAAAAAATAAGAACTATAATGATAAAAATTATAGTCATGTCTTCAGCAACGCCACCAAATTTGATAACGCTGTCGTTGACGCGATCAAATTAATATTAATTATCTATCACAACTTCAGTATTGTTTAAAAAACAATCAACAAAATAGAAAAGGTAATGTAACTAAAAGTCATCTCTCAACGAAAACGAAATTGATTTCTAACAAATTATTTCTTATAAAAACTATACAAAGAGGTTAGTCAAATAAAATGATATTGGAAAAAAATAATATAAGGAGATAAAGATAAAAAGATATAAAAAAAACTATGACAAAGAAAATATATTGATTCCATTGCTTTTTCAAAATAGTTTCATCATCGGTTATCTAAAGATTATTGCTTAATTAGTTATTGTTGTAGATTTGCAAATTAATCAATGTAAAGTCTCAATTAATTTGTTGGCATTCTCACTTTTAACCAAAGTATAGTTTTAATTAAAAGTGAGAACGTTTAGATTTTGCATAATAAATTCAATTAAAGTACAGTCTCAATCAATTTTTACCATGCTTAATCATGTCTATTTTTTTATCTCCTTACCAAATAAAAAGCCTAATTAATCAAAGTAAAGTCTCGATTAATTTCACTTAGAGTAAATACCTTTAACCAAAGTAAAGGCTCAATTATTGGTAAAAACTCATTTATTCACATGAAAGTTTCTAAATAAAATCAAAGTAAAGTCTCAATTAGATTTAAGAACCCTTCAACTCATGTGATTAGCATGCATATAGATTTAAACACTTCGCTAATTAGCCAGCATGTAAAAATCATTACTTTTTATGTGATTCAAAGACAAAAGACATAGATGAATGAAAACAACAACAATAATAAAAAGACCAAAGAAATTATTTCATTCTAACTTTAGAATCCATAATGAAATTATAGTGGAACCAACCCAAAAAGCTTAGTCCTCCATGAAATCAAAATAACATCAAAATAAAAGTAGAGAATGGAGGGAGAAAGAGGAAGAAATTAGGCCCCCATAAAGGGTTCCTAAACTTCGAAGTTTCGAGCTTCTTTTTTCTATTTCCGCTTGGTCTCTTTGTATAGGACTTGGACTAGGCTTTTCAGTTGCTAAAATCTCTCAAATATCTTTAAAATAATCATAAATATCATTTATCTTTATAGTTTGTTGTGAATATTTAAAAATATTTGGAGAGATATAGTCAGTTTTAAAAATATTTGGCAAATATAGTTGGTTGATAACTTCTGATATAATTAAATAAAGTAATTACATACCAAATAATTTTTGCATTATTTTCTCAAATTACCCCTTTGCAAGGTCCAATTTTTGTTGCATGTTCCCTCGTCTTGGCTTAGCCATACTTCTTTACTTTTTCAAGCTTTTCTTGCATTCTTCATGTAGCGTTTGGCTTGGATATTTGTGATTTTGATAATTTTTTATTCTTGGATTTATCTTTAAGGTGTCATAAAGCTTTAATCAATTTATTTCCACAACTTCATAAGCTCAACTTTACTACAGTTGCACTAACACACATCAAAATAGCCAAAGAACATTTATGCAATTAAAAAGTTATTTTTAATATGTTTTTTTATCTCATGCTCAATAAACCCAATTTTAAGAAATCCAAATTAAGTCAATCTTTTAAGAACAAAATTCAATTAAAAATTAATAATTAAATATTAAATGAGGTCAGCCCGCGGACTGCATAAAAATAAGGTTATCTTGCACTTATATATGTTTGTTACTTTCCCTATAAATTTCTGCATGGACTTTCGAAATTCTTTGTTAACCGTTTTATGTAAGGGAATGAGTAGTACTTCATGTGTAAACAATGGGATATGTTAGGTATAAACAACACACTTCATTCATAAATGTTGGAATGAGTGTAGTGTAGCTAAGATTCCACTTGTATACGTCGGAACGAGTGGGAAGCTAAAAAAATTAATTAATTTTAGGTTGGTTAATTTATATACTTGTTTGCTTAACTATAAAGGTAAAAAAGAAAGAGTAGGATTTCGCATGTAAATGTTGGAACATATGAAGTCTAAATAGGGTTTTACTTGTAGACATTGGAAGAAGTGATAGTCTAAACAAATTAATTGAAGTTTGTTTAATTAATTTGAGATCTATGTTTATAGATTAAATGAATGATAACCACATGATAACCAATGAAGAATTCAAATATTGAAGAGATGGAGAATCATTACAAAAATTCTATATATTAATTGGGGTTTATTAAGAGGGGTTAAAATAACCTAAGTAAATTACACTCGTAACAGGGGTTTTTCAAACCCTTGAAAAGTAACAGAGGTTTTAAAATAACCTCAAGTAATTACACTCATAACAGGGGTTTTTCAAACCCTTGAAAAGTAACAGAGGTTTTTTAAATGACCCTCACATTGAAAAGTAACCCTTGAAAAATTGTATTTCTCTCTCACATTTTCACAGTACCACCTTTTTCAACTTTTCGAATAGCCTTTCGTCTTGCTTTTGTGACCTAGTAATTCTCTTCTCTTACTTGTGTGAGCTAACAAAGTCCCCATTACTTCATCTCTCAATCTCAGTTAACAACCTTGTGTTTGCCCTCTCTAAATCTCAATAAAAGTTCTTTCATTTTTCCCTCTCCCAATCCTAGCTTCCAATCCCTCTGGATTTCTCTTTACAAATCTTCATCGATGAATCGCAACTTCAAATTGGTAAAGGCTTTCGATTTGTTTTTCTCTCCTTTTTCCTCTTTCATCTAAATTTGTTATGCTTTGTGTGATTGCAGGTTCAGTGGCTCTGGTTTGTGCATCGCAGGTTCGGTCGTTCGTGTTGCTTCTTAGCTACTTGACCTAACCTAAAGTTATTACCAAAATTGAACAATAGTTATGTGCGTAGATGATATGTTTGTGATTTCCTTAGGTTTGTCATTGTCATGGAGTGTTATGGTCTATTTGGATTTTGGATATAATTAGAGTGTATGAGATGGGAGAAGAGGAGTGAGAGAGTGACCAACTAAACAGACGCAAAAACAGAAACATAAGAAGTTGGGGGAAGCAAAATAATGCTGCACTTTTCAAATAATCATTTTTTTAAATTAAGTCTAGGAATTAAAATAATACTCCTCTAAGTTTGATTTGGATGCACCTTCAGCTTGTGTACTCCTTAACACATAAACCTAGCTCCACTTGCTAAATCTTCTATTGCTTCATCAACATTCACCTACACCTCATTCTAATAAATTAAATTTGATTGATAGGTATCGAGTTTGTGAATTAGTTGTTAGTGACTGGTTGGTCTCTGCTTTCTCTTTTTTTTTTCTATCTTAAAACTCCATCTCTTCATGTTTAGCTGAATAAAAACACATATTGTATTTTATTTAAAGCTTGAAAATGGAATTTCAAGTTTTCAAGTTCACTAAATCAAGGAAAAAACTAGATGTTAGCATTTATATTTCAGAAATGATGGTATTTTAATGGCTTCAGGTCATGGATGTTCATTGCAGCAAGATAAATTGACAATTTGATTAATAATGAACCCGCTCTTGGAAACACTATCAACAGAGTTTTTGAAGCAATAAATCTTTTTTCCTTACTGTTTTCACTCTGTTTTAGGTTCACACTTTTATGAGTAGAATATTCTCAAGAAAATCATTCCTTCTAAATTATGTGCGTAGGGGACATTAAGAGAAAACATATGACATTAGAACTTGTTTGAAAACTTTTTTTTTTCTAATTTCCTCTTTATAATCATAGATGGTAGAATATACAAAGAATAAGCATGCCACTTTTTCAAACATTAAAACATTATTACTCCATCAATGCGTTTAGTATATTTATAATCTCATATATATATATATATATATATATATATATGTGTGTGTGTGTGTGTGTGTGTGTGTGTGTATGTATGTGTGTTTGTGTGTGTGCTCCTATGCTTGCATCCTCTATTCAAGAAAAACCCCCAAAACAAAAATTTAACTCTTCTATTCTGGTATCATGAAGCAGTGTTTGCATCGTGGAAACAATCATGTAACTTTTTTTTCTCTTATTTTCTTACCGTAATAGCACATAATTTGTCATGAATAAACACCAAACTCATTTGGCCACATGAAATCTCTTAAATTCTTGTAAGCACGTTTATGTTAATTGACCAGATTAAAAACATACACTATACACATTTTCTTGAATCAAACAATTCTGAATTTAGCTTTATTTGTGTTGATATAGATGGATGAACGACACAGGTTGTCATGATAAAATCCCAAGAGAGATCACTCTTCTTAAAAATCTTGCAGTCTTGTAAGATTCCTTTTCTTTTACTTTTTTTTTCTTATGCTTTATTTTGGAATCTTTTTGCTTTGTGTTGATGGCTTGAAATGGAAAAAATCTGAAATAAAATTCTTTTTAAGTGTTTGTTTAACTATTAACTAATTTGAAACCTCAATTGTGTTTTGCAGTAATGTTTCTAATAATCACTTGTCAACCCATCATGGCATCACTCAATCATTCTTGATTGGAAGGTATGTGAACTTTTGCAATTCTTGACAAAAACCAGATAACCATATTTGATATGCATTGATAAAAGAAGTTCTTACAGATAAAACACGTTAATATATTTCAGGCCATGGTGTCATCCACTTTAACTACAACTCTTGGTATATCCTTCACATAAGTATAAAAAGGATCGCATTTTCTTTAGCAACAAGGCAAATCAACAAAGTACAAATTCCATGCAAGGATTTTTTCAAGTCTCGTTTTCTCTTCGTTATTGCATGCAAGCATACCTTCCAAGTGAAATGCCAGAGCCATTTCTTAAGTATAGAGAAGATGAACTAGAGAGTTTAAGAGGGGGTGGAAGAGTTGCAAGAGTGGGACATGGTGTATGACTATGCATACTTACAATGATTTGAGTGATCCACATAAGGGTGCACAATATGTTAGTCCAATTCTCGGAAAGTGCATTGAATATCCATACCCTCGAAGGGGAAGAATTGGTAGTTAACATTGAATTGTGCTTCTTCTAGTTAGTTAACATTGGAGGCTGATGTACCCATGCACACACTTGAATTTTACTTAAAGTCACTTATTATTTGGTTAAAACTAAATTGTATTCAATAGTAATTATGAATAAAATGTGCACCTTTAATGCTTACATACTTTATTTATCTTAACTCGTATTTTGTTGTTGATGCAAAACTAGTTTAATAAAATCTTATTATGAAATGTTTAGACAATCTAATACAATATAATATAGATCACATGAAGGCAATAACGGGGGTTTTAAAAACCCTAGGCAATGGCGAGGGTTTTAAAAACCCTAGGAAGTTGCGGGGGTTTCAAAAACCCCAAGCAGTGGCGGGGTTTCAAAAACCCCAAGCAGTAGCGGAGGTTCAAAACCCCAAGTAAGTTGCAGTTTCTAAGGGTTGCTAAAAACCCCCAGTAACCTGTTAGCTACGTTGGCTCTTCCAAAGGAATTGCAAACCCCTGGTAAAGCCATCAATGGCGATTAAAACTCCCAGAAACACCAAATATAACCTCCACTAAAAATAATTATTTTTGTAATGAATCAACCTGTCTTTTATATTTTTTGCTTTTATTTTCTTTTATTTAATTTATTGCTTTAATCCCCACCCTTACTTTACTATCTTTACATTTCTTGTAAGATCAAGGAAAAATAATTTGAATTGGTAAAATAATTAAAACAAGTAGTTATAATATTTAAATTATTAAAATAATAATATAACAAAAAGATATCGTAACATAGTTAGCTAAAGCTGGTTAGCATGGAGGTCTTAGGTTTAATTCCCATCTAGAACACTTTTGCATTTTATTTAAATTTTAATATGTTGACAGGAGCTTGAATATATGATATTCGTATTATCAAGTCGGTAAGATGATTAAACTATTGTTGTAGCCTAGTTGGTCAGAGTGCTCCATAGGAAGGAAGGTCATATGTTCAACTCTCTTTGAGGATCTCACAAATAATAAATTAAAAGTTGATTTAATGAATTTAATAGGTCATATGGTCATAGAATTTAATTTTCTTTTTTATTAATTCTGGTATTTTTTATTAATGGACATTCAGAATAACAAAATTTGTGTTGCATGTCAAAAAGGAAAATAGGTCAAACATTCTTTTTAAGCCAAAAATGATTTATCTACTAAAAAGTCTTTGTAATGATTTTTTATGGATTTGTTTAGATCACCTAGAATTATGAGTATTGGATTTATGCATTGATTTTAGTTGATGATTTTTCCAGATACACATGGACTTTATTCTTGCATCTAAAAATGAAGCTTTTAATGTTTTCAAAAAGTTTTCCAACGATTTTGAAAACTAGAAAGATTTGAAAATTAAACGCTTAAAGAGTGATTATGGTGGGAAGTTTCAAAATAAAGCCTTTGAACTTTTCTATGAAAATAATAATATTCCTCATAATTGTTTTCCACCAATAACACCACAACAAAATGGAATTGTGGATAAAAAAAAATACATCTCTTGAAGAGTTAGCAAAAACAATGCCAAATGAGAGCAATTTACCAAAATGTTTTTGTGCAGATGTAGTAAGAATTTCTTGTGTTTTGAACAAAATTATCATAAGATCTATTTTGAAACTAACCCCATACGAGCTTTTTTATGGAAGAAAATCAAATATTTCTCATTTAAAAGTTTTAGGATGCAAACATTTTGTGTTAAATAATCAAAAAGAAAATTTGAGAAATTTTGATTAAAAAGTTGATGAAGCAATTATTCTCTGTTATTCTTCTCAAAGTAGAACTTATACATTTTTGAATAAAAGAACATTAGTTGTGGAAGAATGTGTACATGTTGTTTTTGATGAAACAAACTTAGAGACAACCTCTCTTGAGTAAAAGAAATCATCTTTTGATCTTGATGATGCAGGAAAAGAAGATACTGAAGAAAATAATGTTCAAACCAATGAAGAAGAAACACCATCTGAAGTTGAGCTTTCGAGAGAATGGAGAACTCCAAGGGAATTGGAAATTGAAAATACCATTGGAGGCATATCTAGAGGACCTATAAGAAAAGGTAAGATAAATAATTTGTATCTTCATGTAGCATATGTATCACAAATTGAACTAAGAGGTATAGATGAAGTTGTGAAGGATGAAAATTGGTTCTTAACTATGCAAGATGAGTTCCATCAGTTTTAAAGAAATAAAGTCTAGGATCTTATACCAAGATTAGACACACAATAGGTTTTAGGCACCAAATGGGTCTTTGAAAATAGGCTTGATTAAGACGACAACATTATGAAAAATAAGGCAAAACTTATAGCAAAAGGGTATAATCAAGAAAAAAACATTGATTATCATGAAAATACCATTGGAGGCATATCTAGAGGACCTATAAGAAAAGGTAAGATAAATAATTCGTATCTTCATGTAGCATATGTATCACAAATTGAACTAAGAGGTATAGATAAAGCTGTAAAGGATGAAAATTGGTTCTTAACTATGCAAGATGAGTTCCATTAGTTTGAAAGAAATAAAGTCTAGGATCTTATACCAAGATTAGACACACAATAGGTTTTAGGCACCAAATGGGTCTTTGAAAATAAGCTTGATGAAGACGCCAACGTTATGAAAAATAAGGCAAAACTTTTAGCAAAAGGGTATAATCAAGAAAAAAACATTGATTATCATGAAACCTCTGCACCAATAGCAAGAATGGAAGCCAACAACATTATGAAAAATAAGGCAAAACTTTTAGAAAAAGAGTATAATCAAGAAAAAGGCATTGATTCTGATGAAATATATGCACCAATAACTAGATTAGAAGCCATAAGAATCTTGCTTGCATTTGCTTTTCTAAAAGGATTTAAGTTGTTTTAAATGGATGTGAAGAGTGCCTTTCTAAATGATTACATAAAGTAGGAAATATATGATGAATAACATTCTAGTTTCAAAGACTTTGATAAACCAAATGATGTTTACAAGCTTAATAAAGCCTTGTATGCACTAAAAGACTAGGTTATAGTATCAAAGACAAAGTAAATTTCTTATTGAAAAGGATTTACTAGAGGTAAAGTTTACTCGTCTCTGTTCATTCTCAAGTCTGATAATTGTTTAGTGGTTGTTCAAATTTATTTTGATGACACTACCGCTAGACGACTCTTTCCTTTCTAGTCCATTCTGGGTTCCTGTAGAGGAACCGTCTGTCAAAATTATCGTTAAATAGCATGTTTGACCAACATTAACCCACCCTTGCCCAGAGTTGACAGGTTGACCAATTTGACTCTTTGACGGCCCATTGAGAGGCTGCCACGTGTCAGGGTAGTCTCTCTCTCTATCTCTCTCTCTCTCTCTCTCTCTCTCTTCAGTAGGGTTTGGTTGTCGTGAGTGGTTCAGGCGAGATTATGGTAGTTGCCGCAGTGGCTGCGGCGTTGACGTAGAAGGTGTTGTTTGGTCTGTGACTATCGCGGAGGAGTAGCGTCAGGTCCGCGTTCTCGAATGGGAATGGGGGGTTACGCGAGGGGCTCGCGGCTACAGGTCACGATGGTGCTGCCATTGAAGGATCAAGCGTGGCAACTTCGTGTTCGAGCATGGTGCTGCCATGAACGTTGCCGTGAAGACGAAGGTGCAGACCGTGAATTGTGGCTTCGACAACATGCTGAACAAAGACGATGGTGCAACCATGGAGATTCCGGCTTGAGGCGCGAATGCAGGTGCTAGTGCGCGTTTCAAGGACTCGTGCTCCATCAATGGAGGTTGGCGCAGGTATTGGTGCTCGGTTGTGCGGGTGTTGTCGGTGGTTCTAGATTGCTCCGGCGAGTTGCAGGCACGACATATGCAGGCTCACAAGCGCGAGTGGTGCTGTCATGGTGGTGGTCGCGGTATGAACGATGAAGACGACGCAGCAGAGCTCCACGTTTGTTGCTGACACGTGATCCCCGACGGTGCAGCAATGGTGGCTGCGTTTCCGGCGTGAACGCGACGAGCATGGCTATTTTGGCGGCGAGCATGGCTGCGTGTGGTGCGCGGACTATTGCGGATGAGTGAAGACGCAGACTGTTCCGGCGAGCTCGGGTGGTGCAGCCATGGTGGTTTTCCAATAGTGTGATGATTTCAAGGAGACGGTGGCGCGAAGAGGAAGCCATGGAGGTCCGTATTGAGCTGCTGCAGATGATGAAGATGATGACGCGACGGAGCAAGCGCGAGTTACAGTGATGACCGTGGAGGGTAGCGGTTGCGGCATGGTGATGGTGAGAGAGAAGAAAAATTAGGCTTAGGGTTTCTGAGTGTGTGGAGAAGAGAAGGTGATGAGGTGTCATTCTATGATTGGATATTTTAGTGAGTGAAGGATTGATGACGTGGCAAGTTTTAAGTGGTTATTTTAGTAAGTGGAGGATTGAGGACGTGGCAAGCTTTAATTAGTTATTTTAGTGAGTGAAGGATTGCCTCGTGGTGTAATCTGGTGGAGTGGAGTTTAAGTGATATTAGGGGTGCAAATTAGTAAAAAGAAGGAGTGCAGAACAGAGTTAGAAGACCCAATTTCAGGAGGGGTGTAGAAAATAAAAATTGGAGGTACATTTAGCTCCAGAAATATTCCTTTTCAGAATTAGAAGGCCAATTGCAGAACGGGGGTGTAAAAATGAAAATTGGGGGTGCATTTAGCTCCTGAATGATTCCTCTCTGGAATTCTGATTTTTTGGACTCATTTTATGACTTGAAATATTCCCAATTTACACTCTTAAGGACCTAAATTAAATTCCAGTTACATTATTAAACTTAAGAATATCCAATAATATACTATGCAACTAAAATCAATTCTTAAGAGCAAAAAGAATATTAAATCCCTAAAAATTTAAACACTTAATCAGGGCAAAGGTTCGAACTCATCATAACTATGAGGCGGTCTAGAGTGGAAAGTGCTTGGTGCGTCGTGAGCAGCACCAGGCGATATTGCTGCAGCAAAATTATATTTTGCTCGTTTGATTTTCGTGGTTTACAAGGCTTCTAGGATATCTTAAAGGTCGGCTTGCTAGTGTTCCTTGAGTTGTGGCTCGAAATGTATCCCTTGAGTTGTGGCTTGGGATAGGGGTTAAGCACGTGGTATTCCTTGAGTTGTGGCTCAGTATGACGGATGAACACGAGGAACTCTTGAGTTGTGGCTCGAGTTGGCGAGTGTTGCCGGTGTGAGTGTGCACGTAGCGGCGTGTACGGATGGGTCCAGCTAGATTGTCCTCCTTAGTAATTAACTGACGAGTTTGATAGTCTTGGGACGTTACGAATGTAATTCGTATTGGGAACTCCACTTGGCGTTACGGTGTGTGATCCGTACCATGGTTTCCCACACGTGCTCTATCAGTTGTGGCTGATAGGTGTGGCAGCAAGACATCTTGAGGTACTTACCAGAAGATGTAGAACACCTTTGACATGGTAGTGGCCATGTGTGTGAAATCAAAGGATGGATTTCCTTTGGTTTGGTTGTGATATATGTATCTGTTGTATATATATGTTATTATATTAGCTCACCCTATCTGCTTGTGTTTGTCGATGATCGTGTACGCGGTACATGGGACAAATGATATTACACGTGAATCTGGTGAGGCCTAGAGATGGAGCGGGGCTAGTATTGCGAGAAGATTTTATCAGAGTTTTACTAATTATGTATTTTAAGGATTTTGTAAACATTTGGAGTATTTGAGTATGGTTTTTCTATATTTTGGAATTTTATGAATTATGAAATGTGAGTTACATTATATCGTAATAAAGTTTTAATTTTCCCGTGTTTTTGGGAATCTAAGTTATAATAAATGAAGTTTTATTATTTATTTCTTTATTATATTAATTAAATCTGTAACATTTGGTTGGGATGTTACACCTTTAATTATCTGGTCCACCTATATTTATAGAGCATTAATTATATTTTACTGTGCTTATGGGTTGGGTTCTTATTGGGCTCATATGGGCCTAACCTAAGCCCATGCTTCATGTTTGTTATTTGACTCGAGGATTCAACATGTTATATTCTAAGTTTTGGATAAGCGGCTTTTACCGATATGTCTTTATCGGCTATGTACACCTTGTTCTTTTGTAAAGTTTTCTGTCTAAGCTTGTTCATAGTAATGATATAAGTTAGTGTTAGGTCCTAAGTTAGTGGTTAGGTCCAAGTGTTTTGCCTTAGCGGCTAAGGCTGGGTACTGAGTTCATGTCGGTCTTATCCGCCTTATAGTACAACTATAGTTATCGTCAAAGGTGTGGTACTTAGTTTTGATTGATAACAAAGGATTAAAACAAATTCACGACACAAGCAAAACTAAAATTGTGGTGACTTAGAGTTACACTTATAACCCAAATAGTTAGATTTGTGAAAACAAAGGCAACAATGACATAATAAACAGTACAAGTCTGACAAGTTACAATGTGCCATTTAATTGAAATGAGTACAACCCAAAATAGACATATTGAACCGTATGCACATATACACAACAAAATGAAATGAGTATCAAGGTATCCCAACCAGTCAAATATAGCCTACTTCATTGTAATTTAGCAAGGAACACGTTACTCACTTGTGCAAAACCATCTTGACCTCACCAGAAAGTGTATACATTCATCCACTTGATATTAAACTGCACTTCCATAGGCTTGTAAATTCTCTAACATCCACTAATTCACCTTGAACAGTTTTAGAATCAATAGGTCTTGAAATTAAACTTGTAATGTGGCTGGGCTAAGGATGGGACAAAAGTGGTTGCAAATTTTGAGTCCATGAACAATGAAACAATGGTGAACTAGATGTGTGACTCAAGTCTGGTTTGGCCTTTTAACAATACACCATCATCACTAGCTTTATTGCTTTCCTTTTCCAAATTTTCACTTTTTCTTAACACGTATCTTTTTATGATTCTTTTCTCTTTTCACAATTTCCAGCACCTATTTCTTTTTTTTTTTGCTTTTGTTTGATGTTATAGCTTTTACACATCAAATTACCACTTTGAAACACCTTAGCACCCCGACACTTGAATCACACACCCTTTCTCACTTTAGGTCATTGTTTTCACAACTCTTAGAAGGGTATTTTTCTTGTTTTTCTCTTTGGTCAGGGTGGTTCAATAGGTTAGTATATTCAAGAATGGGTAAAAGGCTCAAATTTGGGTTCAATGGTGTATAGATGTGCAAATTGGTTGTATGTGGTTAGTGGCTGAGTTCATAAGATGGCCTATATCATATTCCAAGTATGCTTAAGCAATTGGCATCAACAAGAATATCCACAAGTTTTAAAGTGCAATATATACAAGTGAATCACACATGAATCAACATTTAGGCTCAAACCTCTCAAGGTGTAAAATGTGTCAAACTAGTGCACAAAGTTTCTAGCATGTTCACTACTTAATAATCAATGAAAAAAATGCATCAACCAGCTAGAAAGCCAATCTACATAAATAAGAAATTTCTACATGTTTACACATCATAAAATTGACCATAATGAGTGAGTGGAAAATGAAAATCTATGAAAAACACTTAAAAAAAAACCTAAATTGTCTACACAAGTTCTAATGGATTAAGAATGACCAAAACTTTATTCAAAAATTAACTCCTAACAAGACTTTTAAAATTCACCAGTTAAACCACGAAAACTCTACTAGAATGGCTAAGAAATTGCAATTGCACAAAACTAACCTAAGAAACTGTAAAGAGACTATCCTAACAAGTTTAAATAGTAAAATCTAGCTAAGAAACAACTCAATTTACAAAAACTACCTAAAACTCAAAATATGACTTCCTAAGATTTAAAATAAGCAACTAAAATGGGATAGAAATGCCAAAACTAAAAATTGCACCAATCTAGTATTTAAAATTGCTAAGAGACTATCCATACAACTTTTGAATGATAAAAGAAACATAAAAACCAAACCACAATTCAAAAATAATAAGAAAATCAAAATGTAACAGAGAACTCATGTTCTAAAATGCTAATACTATGGTATAATGACTAAAATTGAGTGCCTAATCTATCTAAACAGAGAACTCGTGTTCTAAACAGTTTCTAAAAGATGAAAGAATGTTAAAAACTAGTCTAACTACTACCAATAACAAGAAATGAAAAAAATCACTTATACAAACCTAAGAAATGCATGTTAGACTAAGTAAAAACTATGAACTGCATTAAACAGAAAATAAAACTAGAAAGTAACAGTCAAAGCAAGTACTAAATACTAAAAGATTAACCAAAACTGAACTGAACCACAATCTGAGCCTAAGCTTGAGCCATAACAACATAATTCAAATAGCAACACCAATATTGATGCTAGTGGATAAGAGAATGTGGAAGGCAGCAAGGTGAGCATCAAAAGAAAACCTCCATGACAGGGAAACCTCTATTGCTGATTATCAAGGTGGTTACCCAAGCTTTGGAGAAAACCCACTCATGAAGGAAACCTCCATGGCTAATCTTTAAGAATGGAAGCTAGAGCAACACTTAATTTTCTATAAATATAGGACATGTCCCTATGATTCATATGTTGATTTTGTAAATCAATTTTCGACAGAGAAACTCACTAGTTAGCTTTAGACATTAATGTATATCTTTATAAAGCTATGGAAGGAGGAAAGCTACTCCATATTCTCATTATATGGAAGGAGAAACTATTTCCTTCCTAGTTGGGATTGCATGTAACTTCTAAACGCTCTCTGTACTATACTTGATTATATATTTGTTATGTTCCTGTTTTACGTGTTGGTTACTTTATTTGTATTGATTGCTTTGGTGACTTGGCCAATCATCATACCTCATCAACATTAGATGTAGAAACATCTGGTCTAGTGTTTATATCCAACCAAGTCTCCTAATGCTTGGCATATACCAGACATGTATATGTGGTTTTAGTTGTTTTAAAGAGTCTTGTTCTCTATGCAAGGGTTCCTCTACCTGGATGGGAATATCATGCGTCTAACACACTTAGGTTCTAACTCTCAAACATGAGGTTAGATCTACAAGTGAAGCATACTTCCAGGAACACTAAAATAAAGAACATAATTTATGCATAATTAAGGGTAGTGTAGTAGAGTTAAGAACCCAAGTTCAATCCCAACACCTTAATCAACACCACCTCTCTCAAACTTAGTTTTAATCTATTTTTAAAAATACCAAACCCTTGATTACTATTTTATTGCCAAACTTGGCTTAGATTATAAATTACTAATTTAGTTACCAAATCCATGTGGATAAGACCTTGTTGTACTACAGCTGACCCATTGCACTTGCTAGAAAAGTTATACCCTCAACTGGGGATACACCACATACCACCCCCCAATCTTCTTTCTTCTCCTCTTGTACACACCACCAACTCCAACTACGTAACCTTCACACCACCATCAAAACCCAATAATTATTCCTTTCTTTCTTTGTGATTTTGTTCATCAGAAACCCCTCAACCCCAAATAAGGATTTTGTAGGTAGAAATGTTAAGTTTGAGCAACTAATTAGCATTACAATTATAGTTTTTATGACAATTTAGAACTCAAAGATCATTTGTTTAATACTTGATTTTACAATGTGTTAGAAAATACTTGTTTCTCCTATTTTAATACAATAATTATGCCATTTTCACCTAACATAAAATACATTTGTTCCTTAAATTAAAGGTTCAACGAGCTACTTGCTACAACTTTAGGAAGCCTCGATGAAAATTGCAACAATCGAAGCTAGGGGTGTGTGAGTGTAAACAAAGTGAGAGATTAGAGGTTTTGACTATGATGATGGGTGAACGAATTGTGAAATTAAGAGGGGAAGGAAGATATTTGGAAATGGAAGAGAGATATTTAGGAATGATATTTCTTAGGGGTTGTTTGATGAAGATGAATGATACTGAAACTATTCAAAAATAAAAATTCAAAACATTAAAAAAAAACTTAGAAAAAAAAATAATCAAGATACTGGCACGTGGCATACAACAAACGTGTCTAGTGGATTTTTTTTCACAACCTATGAATTTGGCTTCGAAGATGAAAGAGTAAAAATAAGAACTAAAATTCACCCAAGTATTGACACAACTCATGAATTCTTAGTAAATACATAGAATTTTACTCCACCTGAACCCAAATTAATAGTACACATTGGAACCATACTCACTCCACTAACTTTATCAAATACTCCAAATTTAACCAAATCATACTACTCGAACACAAACCATAATTTCATCATCACAAGGAAACATCTCTAATTGTTATTACACCATGTATTTCCCATATACTCAAGAACAACAACAAAAGAAACAATTTTATTCCATACAACATTTCACCTCAACTTTTCTAAACGACAAATTCAGTCCATTATATACTTTAAACGAAATTTTCAATCAACTTGCCTCTAAACGCCTTGCACTTCACAAAAAGTAATTGTGTCAAGATTCAATGAATCTAGGCAATGTTAAAAATAACAAAAATGATTTTCTACCCACATAATTCACCTTAATCTAGGGAAGGTTCGAACTCACCACCTCCAAGCTCCAACCCAACACTCCAAACCATGTCAATTATCCCATTTTTCTTATCAACCACACGCACAACAACATATGATAACATCCACACCTTTAATGCATTCAACAAAATAAAATTATAAGCATTTCAATTGTATCATGAATAATTTATAAAAATACAAATTACACCAAAGCACACTCAACACCTTCAAAACAAATATATAAAAACAAAATTTACATATAAACACACCAAATGCACATCATCAAGAATCAAACTCTTGACCACTAATCCATGACAAGCTCTAACCAATTGTGCTGCAATTCACTTTTGTCAAATTATTTATTAATTAATTTAAATGATACTCCTCACGTCCAATTACCACCTTAGAAATATATTATTTTTCTTGGGTCTTACATTCTCCCAAACCTGAAAATTTTTCGTCTTCAAAAATTGTACCTACCAAGAAACATATACAAATATGACTTCTTCATATTCTCTTCCAGCTCCCAAGTTGCTTCTTGCGTTCCTTCATCCCAAAGCACCTTCACAATACGAAACTCTTTTTCTCGGAGTTTTTTGACTTGAAAATCTAACACTTGTACTAGGCCAAAATATAAAGACAAATCTTCTCTTATCTAAACCACATTCTCTTTTAGCACATTATGATACCACAAATGTTACACTCTTTCCGAAATGACATGTGTAATTTCATAATTGCCCAAAATTTCAAAATATAAAACTCTAATACCACTTATTAAATAAAAAACTTCACATTTTTTTTTCAAACAACCACTTGAAAAAAAAAACATCTAAACCAAACTTTATTATTCAAAATAAAGCATTACGAAAATAAACCAAAATGATTTAAATCGTCAAAACCAAAACTTATTACAAGTCATTTCAAGTTCAAAACTTAGTCAAACTAATACATTTTCCTTATGCAAAAGTAAACACTTCCAAATTTTTTTCATAAAACACCTAGAAAGCTTTCCCACGAGCTCTTCACGACTATGCTTCTCCACTAGCATCTGCATCTACATCTGCTCCCATATATGACACACGTCATACGATCATCGCACAAACACAAATAACACACAAAAGTAAGGGTGAGTTAACCAATTAAAACATCATACAACAGTATATAACTATCATGTAACTCACATTGCATTGTCACAACATATGCATAACTTAACCAAGTTAACTACCCATCACATGTTGCCACAACCAAAACATGCAATCAACACATATTATCAGCAAGTAATAACAACAATGCCTTTTGGAAAGGGCCTTTTTCCCTTGCTTTCCATAGACTTACAAGCAATAACTCTACCTGCTTACCAAAGCCTTGGGTAAGAGCACTCTTACTAAGCTCATGCCAAAGACTTATAGTTGAAAGAAAAACTTTTTACCTTGACTCAACAAAGTCCTCTAGGTAAAAGAACCATCCTGGCTTTATAGTTATTAGAGAACTCATATTGTCACCTCACATATGTACACCTATTCATATCACACCTTATCACAAGATCAAACATACATCAACTTATCATGCAATTACATCATAATAAGATTAATCATACAACATCGTCATATCATAACCCAGGCATTATTTACTTACACTTAAGGATTTTAACATACAACTCACTAAAAAATTCTCTACCAAAGAACATAGAAGTAACCACATTTTCAGACCTATAACAGCACCATGTAAAGAAAACCCGCAACAATAAAACAACAAGATCCATAGGTGCCAAGTGAATTTTTCCACAAGTTGTGGATTTAGCTATAGAATACGAAAATGTGAACCAACGAGTTCCACAAATGACTTGTGGATTCTTCCATAATCTGTGGATTTAGTTCTAGAATACATAGAATGCAACTCAACAAGTTCCTCAAATGACCGATGAATTTTTCCACAACTTGTCGATTTAGCTTTGAACATAAAAGAGTAAAAATAAGAAGTTGCACAGATGACTAGTGGATTTTTTTCATAACCTGTGGATTTGGCTTCAAAGATGCAAGAGTCAAAACAAGAACTAAAATTCACCAAGCATTGACACAACTCATGAATTCTTAATAAACACATAGAATTTTACTACACTTGAACCCAAATAAAACAATACACATTGAAACCATACTCACTCCACTAACTTTATCAAAGACCCCAAATTTAACCAAATCATCTACTCCAACACAAACCATAATTTCATCATCACAAGGAAACATCTCTAAGTGCTATTACACCATGGATTTCCCATATGCTCAAGAACAACAACAAAAAAATTTTATTCCATACAACATTTCACCTCAACTTTTTTAAACAAAAAATTATGTCCATCAAATACGTTAAACGAAATTTCCAATCAACTTACCTCCAAACACCCTCAACTTCACGAAAATTTTGCAGCCACAACCAAAACTCCATTATCAAATCATGCTTACTTCAACCATAATTAACATCTTAAAGGAAAAGAAATTCTACTTACAACCATTGCTTTAATATCAAATAAATTCACATGGTAACAAGAAAAAAAAATCACAATCCCTAATTTCCCCATTGGTTCATCGAAACTAAAAATTAAAGTAATTGAATTAAATATCTTAACCCCACCATCAAAACAATTTTTCCATCCATCTCATGTCATATTCACCACAAAAAATGGCAGTAATCATAGACACAAAAATATCTTTCCTTACCCCATACTTAATCCCAAATGATATATTTCACACTACCACCATGAATTCAACCATTAAAGAAACATGTTATCATATCCCATCTCTAAGAACGAAATTTGTAACATCCCTAAGGAATATTACTTAAAATAAATAATAAAAGAAATAAATTATATGAAAAGACGCATTAATAATAATCCCAACGCGGGAAAATTTAAATTTATGAAAAACACGCGCCAAAACTTATAACATAAATAATTAAGCGTTACAAGTTCCCAATATTCGTGTTCATAAATAAAAACATAATGAAATACATGTGAGAAAAATCCTAGCTCTAATCCCAAGCTAGCCCTCACTTCGTCGCCTGGACATCTTCAACACCACCTGTATCAACATCTGCTCCCGTGTAACGAATCACACGATCATCGCCATACACAAACAGAAAGGGTGAGCTGAGAAAAATAAAATAACAGGTATATAAAACACAAGATAAATCATATACCCATCTTATTCATCCTACATAGTTCTTGGCCAAGACCTTAACCCCAAGGCTTTATAGCCTTCAAATCACACAAATGGTTAGCCTTGGACTCGGGAACATGATGCTTACACGAACCTACCCGCTCGTGGTCCTGCCTCTACGAACCTCCCCGCTCGTAGTTCTGCTCTACGAACCTCCCTGCTCGTAGTCCTACTCTACGGACCTGCCCGCCCGTAGTCCAACACATGTGATCCACCAGTCCCGTACCTCCCCGCACGTGGCATCTCTCAACGTGAACACGGAACATACGAACCTACCTCGCTCGTATCCCCACGTAAGAGTAACTGGATATGAACCTCCCCGCTCATATCATCACATGTCAAACACCATCCATGAACCTACCCGCTCATGGCACAACATCTCCCGATCCAAGCAAAACATCATTGTCAGTTAAAAACAACACACACAACTTGTAAGCTGATGCATAGCCGCCTGGCGCATTAATCAGCACCGCTTGGCGAAACAGGCTTAGACCGCCTGGCGGTATCTGCCCGCCGCCAGGCGCCAGTGCTCTTCCAGCGCCACTGTTTTTCCAACACCGCCTGGCGGAGCACTCCCTTGTCGCCAGGCGCCATGCGGTGCAGTGATCCTCCCTGTTGTTCCTATCGCCTGGCGGAATCAGCGATCCGCTAGGCGCCATACCAGAAGCTTTATGCTACAGGTTTTGGCATACAGTTGGGTTGACTTTATGATACAGGTTACTCTATGGTACATTGTTCACTCATGTGTCAGTACCTGATTCTGATTCCCCATCAAATTCAACTGGATTTGGTCTCTCTATAACCCATCACTATCATTTTACCCTTTCCATTGGGGTTCACCTTCACTTATGTAAATTACCTCATGTCTTAGTTTAACAATAGTGAAACCCAATTCCATTCATTTCTGTTACCCAATTAAGCTTATCAATATCAATCCTATATTTACCCAATAATTCGAGCACTCTTCCATTACTCAACAACTCCTTCCAATTTCCATTTGTACAAGCCATTGAAATTCATAATTCCAACTTATCTATCATTCCTGTCTAACACTATTGATCAATACTATCAGTCTTTTCTAACATCAGATTATGAGTTTACCAATACGTTTATTACTTGTTAGACCACCTTGCACCCCATTTGCACACACCCAATACCTTACCCGAGATACAGACATAATCTCCTTCTATTCCCCTGTATTACCCTTATTCAAGCTAACTTCTCTCCGAAACCATCTCACCTATAACTCCTCTCACCGCCACTGCCCCAAACTTCTCACTGTGAAGCCTTCCAGTGGCCATCGCCTGGCGGCCAATAAGATGCCGCCAGGCGACACGTCAGTGTCTGGTAGAATCCCAGAATCCTTGCTCCTGCGAACTCACTTCTTCTTTTCTACTGTTCCATCCATCATCATCCATTACTCTCGCGAAACCCGATCATTTTATACCACCAAACCAACCCATAATCCCATACCAATCAAATAAACGCATCATCGATATCAAACTCTTGATAATTCAAAACCTTTCTCACACTTACTGGAACCCCTAGATCTCGCAATCGCAACCTAAATTCTAACCACTCACAGAGACATCGTATCAGTATAATCGATCATCAAATAAGGCAAACATATCAAATGGAAACACAACCCATGATGAAATTTCCGACAGCACAGCAAAAGGTCAATAAACCTAGTACACCGCCCGACGGAATTCAACTCACCGCCAGGCAACTCGAAATAAAAACCCAGAACTGGCTATACTGATGTGCCGCCTAGCGGCACCTTTATGCCCGCTAGGCGATTTCTGGGCGAGAACCCAGAAATGTTAAACAGATTGCATAATCAGGCAAAGAAACTCATCCAATTCGATTCATTCAATCACAGCACAGTTAGCACGAGTCAAAACAAATAAAAACAACTCCCCTTACCTGGATTCCTTGCTAAATTTGGATTGGTATGCTTATCCCTTCACCAAAAACCTTCCTAGCCTTTGCCTTCCACTCCAACCTTTGTGATTTCAGCCTCACCACTTCTCTCTATCAGCCCCAATACTCTGGAAACCCTTGTCTATGATGAACACAACCCACAATGCTCTTTTTTCTCCTCTTATGACCTTCTCTCTCACGATCACTCTCACTTAATTACTCTTTTAGTGCCTTACACGAATTTTAATAAAAAATTCCACTAAGGCTAGTCCAATGTTTAATTATCCCTCTGTTTTCCTGCTCTTAAGTTACCTCTCCATTGGCTGCTAGGTTTCTAACCCTTTCACATTCATGCCAAAGGAAAATTTGGCAAAAAGAAATTATTTAGTTCTCAACAAGGTTTGAACCCACACTCATGCACATACCAAACCAAGGCCAAACCATTCAACCAACCAGATTTCATGATAACTCCTACAATTCTAGGAATTTATCATCACACCACGCATTCAATATATAAGTACACAAAAACGCATAATTTAAATAACATCCAAGTGACACACATAGGACTCAAACCCAAGTCCTCACACACAATAAAGTTCAGATTGCTAATTAGATCTTAGCAATGTCTTAGAGTCAATTTCCATTGTGTTTCATTGTGTTTCATGATCTTCTTTTGATTCCTTTAAGTTTCCTTCTCCTTTGTACTTTTTGATTCCATTAAAATGCAAATGATCAAGCATAGTGTGGTGGTGATTATGTTTTGTGGTGGAAACTAGCCGTTGTAAGAGCTATAAAAAGAAAGAAAAAAAGCACAAAAAGAATACAAGCAAGTGCCAAAAAGAATCAAAAGAAAAGATCAAAAGAAAGTGGCAAAAGAAGTACACTAGAATCACTACCATCACTTGAGTTTGAGAGCATTATTTTGTTGCATTTTACTACTGTTCCAGTTTCTGTCTGACTGCACATTGTTTGTATTTGATTTATCATAAAACATTTGCCGGTGCAAATCCAAATCTAATTTTTGCCTCTTTTAGCTAAGACATAGACGAAAAAGTGAAAAAAAGAATCATTGAAAAATGTTGAGAAATGAAAAAATGAAAAATATCTGAAGCAGAGGCCTGAATTCACGTTTTTTGGACTGGCAGAGAGTGAAAAATCAAATTTCAGTGCAGTTTTCTAGCTTATTTTGGTTGTTTTTCATCCATTCTAGTGCCATTCATTAGGTAATTCATTGGAGTGCTTATCTTGTTTCTTTACCTTATTTCTAGTTTGTCATTTCTTTGGTGATCCTTTGAGTTTGTCATGGCATTATTCACTTTTGGTTTAGCAATTATAATTTTGTGCTTTTCTTGCTTTATTTTGTGACCTCTTTTGGTTTGGTTTCGATATTTGGTGCATACTTCTTTTTGGAGGTGATCTAATTTTCCTAAGGTAGCATCCTAGGAGGTGGAGTACCTAGTCCCGAAAGAGAATCCTCTTTGGTGAGATCAAGAGGAAGTGCAAGAGTGAAATACTTGTGAGGACCAAGCCAAGAAGACAAAGCCAAGAAGACCTTTTACATTTTGTGCACTTTGATTGTATTCAAATTTAGTTGTAAAATTGTAATGTTTTCCTTCTTGTGTTCATGGCCTAGTTAGGTGTCTTGGGGGAGTCTTAGGTACTCAATCTCATCTCCTAACTAGAACCTCTTCTATACATTAGTGAAGCG
>Ga0214545_1001469_pt1 | contig 44091 bp, 9 predicted proteins | sample CNSS4metaG_FD_160064 | JGI IMG/M metagenome (GOLD analysis project Ga0214545, IMG submission 160064) | Root nodule microbial communities from cowpea collected in UCLA plant growth center, Los Angeles, California, USA - CNSS4 | ecosystem: Host-associated > Plants > Roots > Nodule | place: USA... | reverse complement strand
CTCCACTAATGTCCCACAAACCTTGCCTCAATATATAGCTTCCACTTTTTCAAGATAAAAGTCAAAGGTACCAAATATCCAACCTTTTTTAAATCAATTTTGAACCTCTTCGAAACAACGAAAGAGATAATTCTTCCAATTCATTTCGCTCAGCACCATTATCACATGAACATATCTCCACTAATGTCCCACAAACCTTGCCTCAATATATAGCTTCCACTTTTTCAAGATAAAAGTCAAAGGTACCAAATATCCAACCTTTTTTAAATCAATTTTGAACCTCTTCGAAACAACGAAAGAGAATATATATGCTCAACATGCTATAAGGCTAGTATTTCCGATAATATTCCGACGAATTAAAGCCAATACTTTTTCCGATACTTTTTGAACTGGGCTCACAGTTTGGGAATAAACAACAGGACTCAGAAAAGAAATCAAGAAGTCACTTAAAGACAAGTTGACTTCGATCCTGCACTGAGATTTAATAGTAACCGATCTCACTTAACCAACCGTTTTTGATAACGAAAAATATTAAACTCAGTCTTATTAACACCGCACAATTGACCCAAAATTTGGATTACCACCACCGACACCTCAGATGCATACAATTTAAAGACCGACACAATTTTCAATTATCAACATTCGTCTTCAGAATACCGAACGCTCAAATCCGGACCCAATAAATCCAAATGCACTTTAATATTTTTACTTTTATGTAAAAAATATTATCATTAATATGGAGATAGTTTGTTCAGAACTGACCAAGATCGCCGCCGCGCTTGGCGGAGCTGCAATCGGAGAATCGAGACGCGACGTCCTCGAAGGTTGCCTTGCCCGAGACGATGTCATCGCGAAGGGCCTTGAGCTGAGAAACCGCAGCTTCTCTTGTGGTGTTCTTGATTATGCGTCCTTCTGGATCCTTCCACGACGCCTTCCTTCTAGAACCTTCGTGCTTTATTAGTATGTGCGAAGCCCTAATTTCACCGCCAACTTTTGACGACGACATCTTCACCTTCTTTTTCCTGTTTTCCTTCTCCGATCGATCCGCCGCTGAGGTGGACGCCTTCTTTCTCTTTCGATCCGACTCAATCTTCGCCGCTCCGGTCACCCTAACTCCAGAGAGAGAACGCTACTATGCGTGATAGCTTAAGGCTCCGGTATTTATAGAGTAATCCTAAAACAAGGGTCACTCAGTTGTTGTGGACATCTGAGTCGTCCGTTTGAGATCCATCGTGCGGGTCAGATTCATTGTCGCTATTTTGTTGTTCCAATAACTGAATGCCCTAACACTGTTTGTGCCGCGTGTCTCCATCTAATTGGTCTTCGCTACTGTTTAATGATGATTATGCTGTTTTTCTCACAGGGCATAAATACAAATAAATGCACAACCTGGGAATTCCAACGTCATTTAGAACTGTTCCATACCATGTATTTGCACTGACAAAGATATCTTTCTCAAACAAATAATAGACACATAGTGAAGCCAGAAGCAGTTTGGCCCAGTCATTTTATTTACTTTGCAGAAGAAAAAAAAACAATTATTATTGTTTATATTACTATAAAACATTTATGACTATACTTGTTTAAATAAAATAATATCTTAATGCGAAATGCTTGAATTCGTATCGCTTTGTCCAATGAATCTTTTCATATATGACTATTCATGTAGATGATGGACGGATATAACTGAAAGCTTAAATTTTGTTACTCATTTTTGTTTTGTGTTTAATTAGATTTTTATTTTTGTTAAATTTTAGTCAATTTAGTCCATTTTAGTAATAATGTTTAAATAGTTAACATTTTTCAATTGTATATGTTACATGTCAGTTTCTGGTTTTTTTATTTTTTTAAAATTTTTTTATTTTTTTAAAATTTTTTTATTTTTTTAAAATTTTTTTAATTTTAAAAAAATTGTCCACGTGTCAAGTTATAATTGTGCCACGTGTCAACATCAGTGCCACGTGTCAGTTGTGGTTGTGTTATTTTTTTTTGTTCAATTTAATCCCTATATTCATTATTTAAAGATATAATTATTGATTTGGTATCCCAATTTTTTTGTTAAGTTAAATTTGGTCTCCATACTTTCGGTTTGTTCAATTTAGTACCTCAATTATCTAAAAAGATTCAATTTTGTCTCTCTGTTAAGTTGGAGTTAACATCGTGTCCATTCAGGACATGTGTCAAGCAATGAAAATTTTAATTTTTTTTCAAAAAATTTAAGAAATTGTCACGTGTCAGTATACTATCGTGCCACGTGGCAACTTACAATCATGACACGTGGCAATGGTAATAATTGTTTTCAATTTAGTATCCCAATTTTTTAAAATGATTCAATTTCGTCCTTTCCAATTTGAGACCAAATTAGTGACTAAGTTTAATTATAAATTATATATATACATGTTAAAATAATTGTTTTGAATTTATACATCAAATCACTACACCTAAATATTCAAATTATTTTATTTTTTACAAATGTAAAAAATCTGTGTAAAAAATTACAAAGGTAAAAAATGTAAAAAATAAAACAATTTACGTATTTTGGTGAAATGATTTGATGTATATATTAGAAAAATTTATTGTAACATGTATATATATAAGTTGTAGTTAAGCTTATTTACTAATTTGGTCTCAAATTGGAGAGGACGAAGGATCATTTTAAAAAATTGGGTACTAAATTGAACCAAAAATTTAAATAGAGAATTAAATTGAAAACAACTATTACCACTGGCACGTGTACTGTAAGCTACCACGTGGCACAATGGTAAACTGACATGTGATTTTGTGAAAAAAAATTAAAAAATTAAAAAAATTAAAAATTTCACGGCTTGACACGTGTCCTGTACGGACGGTGTTAACTCCAACTTAATGGAGAGGAACACATTGAATCTTTTTAGATAATTGAGGTACTAAATTGAACAAACCAAAAGTATGGAAACCAAATTGAACTTAATTAAAACATTGGGCTACCCAATTAGTAATTATACCTTATTTTTATTCAATTTAGTCTCAATTTTGGTTAAAATGAATCAATTTTGTCCCTTTCAAATTGACACCAAATTTAATATCTTTTATAAAAATTATACTAATATTTTTTCTAAAATTAACATTTTTATTAATTATTTTTAAAATTCAATTATAAATTATTAAATTTAATTATAAATTGAATAAAATTCTTATATTTAATAAGAAAAGTAAATTAATATTTATAACAATTAGAAATATTCTATTTAAAAGTTGAATCTAAGAATTATATTCAATTTATAATTAAATATAATAATTTATAATTGAATTTCAAAAATAATTAATAAAAATGTCAATTTTAAAAAAATATTAGTATAATATTTAGAAAAAATATTATATTTGGTGTCAAGGGAAAAAATTGAAACATTTTAAAAAAATTGGGATTAAATTGAACAAAAATAACAAATGTAGAAACTAAATTGAACACAAAAAATAACACAACCATAAACTAACACGTGGCACAAACATTAACACGTGGCATAATTAAAACTTGACATGTGGCCAATTTTTATAAAATTCAAAAATTCAAAAAAATTCAAAAAATTCAAAATTCAAAAATTAAAAAATTAAAAAAAAAAACAGGAGTTGACACATGGCATGTATTGTTCAAAAACGTTAACTATTTAAACACCGTTAGTACAAAAAACTAAATTGACCAAAATTTAACGAAAATGACAACTTAATTGAATACAAAACGAAAATGATGATCAAATTGAATAAAAACAGCGAAAATAAGGACCAAATATATATTTAAGGCAAAAAAGTAGGCCAAACCAGATAGTCAAATAAGTGGAACATAATGAACAAATTGCGTATTACTTTTAACACAATTTTTAAAAATTTATTAACCAATCATTTTTTTATAATCCAATGAGATGTACCTCTTATGTACCCCGAATTTGATTATGAGTTAAAAAAATGAACCCTTATTACTTGCACTAGGTGGTTGGCTTGAAGAAAAAAATAGGTCAAACTAGACAAATACAAATAAGTGGGGCACAAAGAACAAATAAGTGGGGGTTGCTTAATACTTTTCGTACAAGTTTTTATAATTTATTGATCAATCTTTGTCTGTTACCATCCAGAGAGATACCTTTTTATGTACCACAAATTTGATTGTAAGTTACAAAAATCATCCTTTATTACTTGCACTAGGTGACTGGCTTGAAGAAAAAAAATAGACCAAACAGATAGGCAAATAAGTGGGGCATAATATACAAATAAGTAGGAAACAATGTATCACTTTTCGTATTATTTTTTAAAATTTACTAATAAATCCTTTTTTATCATCTAAATGGGATGTATCTCTTATGTACCCCAAATTTTATTATGTTACAAAGATCAACTCTCATTGCTTGCAGTAGGTGGGTGGCTTGGAGAAAAACAAAATAGGTCAAACCAGATAGACAAGTAAGTTGGGCATAATAAACAATTAAGTCGGGAGTTACGTAGTCCTTTTCGTACAATTTTTTTTTATCATCCAAAGGAATGTACCTCTGTACATTTGATTATAAGTTAAAAATTAACCCTTATTTCTTGTTGCCAAACAAGATAGGCAAATAAGTGGGGCATAATAAACAAATAAATGGAGAGTTACGTATTACTTTTGGTACAATTTTTTCAAATTTATTAATCAATCTTCTTTTTATCATCCAATTGGATGTACCTCTTATATACCCCGAATAATAATAAGTTACAAAAATTAACCCTTATTGCTTGCACTAGGTGGCTAGCTTGAAGAAAAAAATAGGCCAAAACATATAGACAAATAAGTCAGGAGCTATGTAATACTTTTCAAAACAATTTTGAAACTTTATTGATCAGTCTTTTTTTTATTATTCAATGAGATGTACCTCTAATGTACCTTGAATTTGATTATAAGTTACACAAATAAACTCTTATTATTTGTACAGTTTGCTGGCTTGTAAAAAAGATGTCAAACTAGATAGGCAAATAAGTGGGGAATAATAAATAAATAAATAACTGCAGATCTGCGTGTTACTTTTCGTACAATTTTTTAAAATTTATTAATCAATATTTTTTTTATCTTCCAATAGGATGTACTTGTAATGTACCTCGAATTTGATTATAAGTTAATATAATCAACTCTTATTACTTGCACTAGGTGGTTGGCTTGAAAAAAAAAAGGCCAAACCAGATAGGCAAATAAGTGAGGAATAATAAATAAATATGTCGAGAGCTGTGTATTACATATCGTACAATTTTTTAAAATTTATTAATCAATATATTTTTTATCATCCAATGGGATGTACCTCTTATGTACCCCGAATTTTATTATAAGTTACAAAAATCAACCCTTGCTTGCACGAGGAGGCTAGCTTGAAGAAAAAAAAATAGGTCAAATCAGATAGACAAATAAGTAGGGCACAAAGAACAAAAAGTGTGGAGCTGCTTAATACTTATCATACATTTTTTTCAAAATTTATTTATCAATCTTTTTTATTATCATCCAAATGGATGCACTCCTTATGTTCCAAAAATTTGATTATAAGTTACAAAATTCAACCATTATTGCTCGCACTATGTGGCTGGCTTAAACAAAAAAATAGTCCAAACAAGATAGATAGGTAAATAAGTGGGACATAATAAACAATTAAGTGGGGAGTTGTGTATTCCTTGTCGTACAAATTTTTAAAATTTATTAATCATTTTTTTATCATCCAATGGGATGTAGCTCTTATGTACTCTGAATTTTTATTATAAGTTACAAATATCAAGCCTTATTGCTTTCAATAGGTGGGGTTGGCTTGAAAAAAAAAACATAGTCCAAACCATATAGGTAATTAAGTGGGGCATAATAAACAAATAAGTGGGTCGTTGTGTAATACTCTCCGTACAATTTTTTAAAATTTATTAATCAATCTTTTTATTTATCATCTATCATCCAATGGGATGTACCTATAATGTATCTCGAATTTGATTATAAGTTAATAAAATCAACTCTTATTACTTGCACTAGGTGGCTGGCTTGAAAAATAAAGTATGTCAAACTAGATAGGCAAATAGGTGGAGCACATAGAACAAAAAGTTGAGAGCTGCGTATTACTTTTTGTACAATTTGTTAAAATTTACTGATGAATTTTTTTTTATCATCCAAAGGAATGCACTTCTTATGTATCATAAATTTGATTATAATTTACAACAATCAACCCTTATTACTTGCACTTGGTGACTGACTTGAAGAAAAAAATTGGCCAAATCAAATAGGCAAATAAGTGGGGCATAATATACAAATAAGTGGAAAGGTGTGTATTACTTTTCGTACAATTTTTTGAAATTTACTAATCAATTTTTTTTTTGTTATCATCCAAAGGGATGCACTTCTTATGTAACACAAATTTGATTATAAGTTACAAAAATCATCGCTTATTACTTGCACTAGGTAACTAGCTTGAAGAAAAAAATAGGCCAAACCAGATAGACAAATGAGTAGAACATAATAAACAAATAAGTGGAGAGTTGTGTAATACTTTTCGTACAATTTTTCAAACTTTATTAATCAATATCTTTTTTATCATCCAATGGGATGTACCTCTAATATACCCCGAATTTGATTATAAGTTAATAAAATCAGCCCTTATTAAATGCACTATGTGGTTGGTTTGAAAAAAAATTACGCCAAAAAAAATAGACAAATAAATGGGACATGATAAAAAAATAAGTGGAGAGTTACGTGTTACTTTTCGTACAATTTGCTAAAATTTACTACTCAATCTTTTTTATCATCCAATGGGATGTACCCCTTATGTACTCCAAATTTTATTATAAGTTACAAATATCAAGCTTTCAATTGGTGGTTGACTTGAAAAAAAAATATTTAGTCCAATCCATATAGACAAATAAGTGGGAAGCTGCGTAGTACTTTCGATAAGATTTTTTAAATTTTATTAATCAATCTTTTTATCATCCAATGGGATGTACCTCTAATGTACACCGAATTTTATTATAAGTTAATAAAATCAACTCTTATTACTTGCACTTGGTGGCTGGCGAAAAAAATAGACCAAACCAAATTGACAAACAAGTGGGGAATAATAAATAAATAAATAAGTGGAGAGCTGTGTATTACTTAATCTTTCTTTTATCATCCAAAGGGATCTACATCTTATGTACCCCGAATTTTATTATAAGTTACAAAAATCAACCCTTATTACTTGAACTAGGTGCGGCTTGAAGAAAAAAATAGGTCAAACTAGATAGAGAAATAAGTGGGGCACAAAGAACAAATAAGTGAAATAAGTGGGGAACTACATATTATTTTACGTACAATTTTTTAAAATTTACAAATTTACTAATCAATCTTTTTTTAATCATCCAATTGATGTACCTCTTATGTACCCAAATTTGATTATAAGTTAAAAAAATCAACCCTTATTGCTTGCACTAGGTGGCTGGCTTGAAAATAAAAGTAGGTCAAACTAGATAGGAAAATAAGTGGGTCACATAGAACAAATAAGTTGGGAGCTGCGCATTACTTTTCGTATAATGTTTTTAAAATTTAGTGATCAATATTCTTTTTTATCATCCAAAGGAATACACTTCTTATGTACCAGAAATTTGATTATAATTAACAAAAATCAACCCTTATTACTTGCACTATGTGATTGGCTTGAAGAAAGAAATAGGCCAAACCAGATAGGCAAATGAGTGATGCATAATAAATAAATAAGTGGGGAGCTGCCTAATACTTTTCGTACAATTTTTCAAACTTTATTAATCAATCTTTTTTTTTTATCATCCAATGGGATGTACATCTAATGTACCCCAAATTTGATTATAAGTTAATAAAATCAACCCTTATTAATTGCACTAGGTGGCTGACTTAAAAAAAATAGGTCAAACAAGATAGGCAAATAAGTGGAGTATGATAAACAAATAAGTGGATAGTTGCGTGTTACTTTTTGTACAATTTTTCAAAATTTACTAATCAATCTTTTTTATCATCCAATGGGATGTACCCCATATGTACTCCGAATTTTATTATAAGTTACAAATATCAAACCTTATTGCTTTCAATAGGTGGCTGACTTGAAAAAAAATATATAGTTCAAATCATATAGGCAAATAAGTGGGACATAATAAAAAAACTAAATGGGGAGCTGCGTAATACTCTCCATAAGATTTTTTACAATTTATTAATCAATCTTTTTTTTTATCATAAAATAGGATGTACCTCTAATGTACCCCGAATTTTATTATAAAATAATAAAATCAACTCTTATTAGGTGGCTGGCTTGAAAAAAAAAAGTCGAACCAGATTGACAAATAAGTGGAGAATAATAAATAAATAAGTGGAGAGCTGTATATTACTTTTCGTAAAAATTTTAAAAATTTATTAATCAATATTATTTTATCATCCAAAGGGATGTACCTCTTATATATCCGAATATGATAATAAGTTACAAAAATCAACCATTATTGCTTGTACAAGGTGACTGGCTTGAAGAAAAAAATAGGACATAACAGACAAATAAGTGGGACTTAATAAACAAATAAGTGGAAAGCTACGTAATATTTTTCATACAATTTTTTAAACTTTATTAATCAATCATCAATCTTTTATCATTATTATCTAATGGGATGTACCTCTATTGTACCCCAGATTTGATTATAAGTTTCAAAAATAAACTCTTATTACTTGCACTAGTTGGCTGAGTTGAAAAAAAAAAGTCAAACTAGATACGCAAATAGGTGGGGCACATAGAACAAATAAGTTGGGAGCTGCGTATTACTTTTCGTACAAATTTTTAAAATTTACCGATCAATCTTTTTTTTTATCATCTAAAGGAATGTACTTCTTATGTACCAGAAATTTGATTATAAGTTACAAAAATCAACCATTATTGCTTGCATTAGGTGACTGGCTTAAAAAAAATAGTTCAAACGGGATAGACAAATAAGTGTATTCCTTTTCGTACAAGTTTTTAAAATTTATCAATCAATTTTTTTTATCATCCAAAGGAATGTACCATGTACCCCAAATTTGATTATAAGTTAAAAAAAAATCAACCCTTATTGCTAGCACTAGGTGGTTGGCTTGAAAAAAAATAGTGCAAATGAGATAGCAAATAAGTGGGGCATAATAAACAAATAAGTGAGGAGCTCCGTGTTACTTTTCGTACAATTTTTAAAAATTTATTAATCAATCTTTTTTTTTATCTTCCAATGGGAAGTACCTCTTATGTACCCTGAATTTGATTATAAGTTAATAAAATCAACCCTTATTAGTTGCACTAGGTGGCTACCTTGAAAAAAAATGTCAAACAAGATAGGCAAATAAGTGGAGCATAATAAACAAATAAGTGGAGAACTGCGTAATAATCTTCGTACAATTTTTTCAAATTTATTAATCAATCTTTTTTTTTATCATCCAATGGGATGTACCTCTAGTGTACCCTGAATTTGATTATAAGTTAATAAGATCAACTCTTATTACTTACTTGCACTAGATGGCTGGCTTGAACAAAAAAATACGCCAAAAAGGAAAGGAAAATAAGTGGGGAATAATAAATAAAGTGGAGAGCTGCGTATTACTTCTCGTAGAATTTTTTAAAATTTATTAATCGATCTTTTTTTTATCATCCAAAGGGATGTACCTCTTATATAACCCGAATATGAAAATAAGTTACAAAAATCAATCATTATTGCACAAGGTGGCTAGCTTGAAGAAAACAAAAATAGGTCAAAATAAGTGGAAATTAATAAACAAATGAGTGGGAAGCTACGTAATATTTTTCGTACAATGTTTTAAACTTTATTAATTAATCTTTTTTTTATTATGCAATGGGATGTACCTCTAATGTATCCCGAATTTGATTATAAGTTTCAAAAATCAACTCTTATTACTTACACTAGTTGGCTAGGTTGAAAAAAAATAGGCTGAACCAGATAGGCAAATAAGTGGAGAATAGTAAATAAAAAACTGGAGAGCTGTTACTTTTTGTACAATATTTTAAAATTTTTTAATCAATTTTTTTTTATCTTCCAATGGATATGTACCTCTAATGTATCCCTGAATTTGATTATAAGTTAATAAAATCAACTCTTATTACTTGCACTAGGTGGTTGGCTTGAAAACAAAAAGTCAAACTATATAGGCAAAAAGTGGGGAATAATAAATAAATAAGTGGACAGTTGCGTATTACATTTTGTACAATTTTTTAAAATTTATTAATCAATATATTTTTTATCATCCAATGGGATGTACCTATTATGGACCCCGAATTTTATTATAAGTTAAAAAAATAAACCCTTTTTGCTTGCATTAAGTGGCTGGCTTGAAGAAAAAAATAGGAAAAACCAGACAAACAAATAAGTAGGGCACAAAGAAGAAAAAGTGGGGAGTGGTTTAATACTTTTCGTACAATTTTTTAAAATTTATCGATCATCCTTTTTTGTTACCATCCAAAGGGATGCACTTTTTATGTACCATAAATTTGATTATAAGTTACAAAAATAATCATTTATTACTTGCACTAGGTGAATGACTTGAAGGAAAAAATTGGTCAAACCAGATAAGCAAATAAGTGGGACATAATATACAAATAAGTGAAATGCAACATATCACTTTTCGTATTATCTTTTAAAATTTACTAATAAATCCTTTTTTATCATCCAATGAGATGTACCCTTATGTACATCGAATTTTATTATAAGTTACAAAAATTAATCCTTATTGCTTGAACTAGGTGGCTGACTCTAAGAAAGAAATAGATCAAAATAGATAGGCAAATAAGTGGGGCACAATGAACAAATAAGTGGGAAGCTGCATATTATTTTTCGTATAATGTTTTAAAATTTACTAATCAATCTTTCTTTATCATCCAATAGATGTACCTGTTATGTACCCCGACTTTGACAATAAGTTTCAAATATCAACCCTTATTGCTTGCATTAGGTGGCTGGCTTAAAAAAATAGTCCAAACGAGATAGGCACATAAGTGGGGGCATAATAAACAATTAAGTGGGGAGCTGCGTATTCCTTTTCAAACAATTTTTAAAAATTTATTAATCAATCTTTATCTTTATCATCCAATGGAATGTACCTCTTATGTACCCGACTTTGACAATAAGTTAAAAATATCAACCCTTATTGCTTACACGAGGTGGCTAGCTTAAAAAAAATAGTCCAAACGAGATAGGCAAATAAGTGGGGGCATAATAAACAATTAAGTGTAGAGTTGCGTATTACTTTTCTTACCATTTTTCTAAAATTTATTAATCAATCTTTTTTTTTAAATATCCAATGGGATGTACCTCTTATGTACCTTGAATTTGATTATAAGTTACAAAAATCAACCCTTATTGTTGGCACTAGGTGACTAGTTTGGAGAAAAAAAATAAGTCAAACCAGATAGACAAATAAGTAAGGCATAAAGAGCAAAAAGTGGGGAGTTGCTTAATACTTTTCGTACAATTTTTTAAAATTTATTGATCAATCTTTTTTTGTTATCATCTAAAGGGGTGCACTTCTTATGTACCACAAATTTGATTATAAGTTACTAAAATAATCCCTTATTACTTCCACTAGGTGACTCGCTTGAAGAAAAAAATAGGCCAAACAAGATAGGCAGATAATTGTGGCATAATAAATAAATAAGTGGGGAGCTACGTAATACTTTTCATACAATTTTGTAAACTTTATTAATCAATATTTTTTTTATCATCCAATAAGATATACCCCTAATGTACCCCGAATTTAATTATACGTTAATAAAATCAAGCCTGATTAGTTGCACTATATGGCTGGCTTAAAAAAAATAATAGGCCAAACAAGATAAGCAAATAAGTGGGGCATGATAAACAAATAAGTGGAGAACTGCGTGTTACTTTTCGTACAACTTTTTAAAATTTACTGATCCATCCTTTTTTATCATCCAATGGTATGTACCCTTTATGTACTCCAAATTTTATTATAAGTTAGAAATATCTAGCCTTATTTCTTTCAATAGGTGGGGCTGCCTTGAAAAAATATATAATCCAAACTAGATATGCAAATAAGTGGGGTATAATATACAAATAAGTGGGATGCAACGTATTACTTTTCATACAATTTTTTTAAAATTTACTAATAAATCTTTTTTAATCATCCAATAGCTTTTATGTACTCCGAAAATATAAGTTACAAAAATCAACCCTTATTGCTTGAACTAGGTGGCTGGCTTGAAAAAAAAAAGTAGGCCAAACCAAATAAGCAAATAAGTGGGGCACAAAGAACAAATAAGTGGGGAGCTGTATATTATTTTATGTACAACTTTTTAAAATTTATTAATCAATCCTTTTTTATCATCCAATGGGATGTACCTCTTAACCTTGAATTTGATCATAAGTTACAAAAATCAACCTTTATTGTTGGCACTAGGTGACTGGTTTGGAGAAAAAAATAAGTCAAACCAGATAGACAAATAAGTAAGGCATAAAGAACAAAAAGTGGGGAGTTGCTTAATACTTTTCGTAAAATTTTTCAAAATTTATTGATCAATTTTTTTTGTTATCATCTAAAGGGATGCACTTCTTATGTACCACAAATTTGATTATAAGTTACTAAAATAATTCCTTATTACTTCCACTAGGTGACTCGCTTGAAGAAAAAAATAGGCCAAACAACATAGGCAGATGAGTGTGGCATAATAAATAAATAAGTGGGGAGCTGCGTAATACTTTTCATACAATTTTGTAAACTTTATTAATAAATATTTTTTTTTATCATCCAATAAGATATAGCTCTAATGTACCCCGAATTTAATTATAAGTTAAGAAAATCAAGCCTTATTAGTTGCATTATGTGGCTGGCTTAAAAAAAATAAGGCCAAACAAGATAAGCAAATAAGTGGGACATGATAAATAAATAAGTGGAGAACTGCGTGTTACTTTTCGTACAATTTTTTAAAATTTACTAATCCATATTTTTTTATCATACAATGGTATGTACCCGTTATGTACTCCAAATTTTATTATAAGTTATAAATATCTAGCCTTATTTCTTTCAATAGGTGGGGCTGGCTTGAAAAAATATATAATCCAAACTAGATATGCAAATAAGTGGGGTATAATATACAAATAAGTGGGATGCAACGTATCACTTTTCATACAATTTTTTTAAAATTTACTAATAAATCTTTTTATCATTCAATGGGATGTACCTCTTATGTACTCCGAAAATATAAGTTACAAAAATCAACCCTTATTACTTGAGCTGGCTTGAAGAAAAAAAGTAGGTCAAACTAGATAAACAAATAAGTGGGGCACAAAGAACAAATAAGTGGGGAGCTGCATATTATTTTATGTACAACTTTTTAAAATTTACTAATCAATCTTTTTTTCTATCATCCAATGGGATGTATCTCTTATGTACCCCGAATTTGATAATAAGTTTTAGAAATCAACCCTCATTGCTTGCACTAGGTGGTGGCTGGCTTGACAAAAAAATGGGTCAAACCTGATAGACAAATAAATGTGACATAAAGAATAAATAAGTGGGGAGCATTATTGTATTGTTTTTCGTACAATTTTTAAAAATTTACTAATCAATCTTTTTTTCATCATCCTATTGGTTTGTCCTACTTATGTACCCCAAATTTGATTATAAGTTACAAAAATCAATCTTATTGTTTGCACTAGGTGGCTAGCTGGAAAAAAAATAGGTCAAACCAGATAGGTAAATAAGTGGGTCATAATAAACAACAGATAAGTAGGGAGCTGCATATTACTTTTTGTACAATCTTCAAAATTTACTAATCAATCTTTTTTATCATCCAAATGGATGTACCTCTTATGTACTCCCGAATTTAATTATAAGTTACAAAAATCAACCTATATTACTTGCACTAGGTAGCTGGCTTGAACAAAAAAATAGGCCAAATCAGATAGGCAAAGAAGTGGGACATAATAAACAAATAAGTGGGAGCTAAATAATACTTTTTGTACAATTTTTTAAACTTTATTAATCAATCTTTTTTTATCCTCCAATGGGATGTACCTCTAATGTACCCCAAATTTGATTGTAAGTTAATAAAATCAACCCTTATTAGTTGCACTAGGTGGATGGCTTGAAAAAACAAAATAGGTAAAACAACATAAGCAAATAAGTGGCACATAATCAACAAATAAATGGAGAGTTGCGTATTATTTTTCGTATAATGTTTTAAAATTTACTAATCAATCTTTTTTTATCATTCAATGGGATGTACCCTTATGTACTCTAAATTTTATTATAAGTTACAAATATCAAGCGCTTTCAGTAGGTGGGGTTGGCTTGAAAAAAAATATAGTCCAAACCATATAAGCAAATAAGTGCGGCATAATAAACAAATAAGTGGATAGTTGCATAATACTCTTCGTACAATTTTTTAAAATTTATTAACCAATCTTATTTTTTTTTATCCAATGGAATGTACCTCTAATGTACCTGAATTTTATTATAAGTTAATAAAATCAACTCTTATTACTTGCACTAGGTGACTGACTTGAAAAAAAAACGCCAAACCAGATAGGCAAATAAGTGGGGAATAATAAATAATTAAGTAGAGAACTGCGTGTTACTTTTCTTACCATTTTTTAAAATTTATTAATCATTCTTTTTTTTATCATCGAATGAGACGTACCTCTTATGTACCCCGAATTTAATTATAAGTTACAAAAATGAACCCTTATTGCTGGACTAGGTGGCTGACTTGAAGAAAAAAATAGGTCAAACCAACAAATAAGTGGGGCACAAAGAACAAAAAGTGGGGAGCTACTTAATACTTTTCGTTAAATTTTTTAAAATTTATTGATCAATCTTTTTTTTTTTTGTTATCATCCAAAGGATGCTCTTCTTATGTATCACAAATTTGATTATAAGCTATAAAAATCATTCTTTATTACTTGCACTAACTAGCTTGAAGAACAAAAAAAATAGGTCAAACCATATAGACAAATAAGTGGGACATAATAAACAAATAGGTGGAAAGCTGCGTAATTTATAACAATTATAAATATTTTATTTAACAATTGAATCTAAGAATTATATTCAATTTATAATTAAATATAATAATTTATAATTAAATTTCAAAAATAATTAACTAAAATGTCAATTTAAAAAAAAAGGATTAGTATAATTTTTATAAAAGATATTAAATTTGGTGTCAATTTTAAAGGAAAAAAATTTATTCATTTTAACAAAAATGTGGACTAAATTAAACAAAAATAACAAATATAGAAACTAAATTGAACACAAAAAATAACACAACCACAAACTAACACGTGGCACTGACATTGACACGTGACACAATTATAACTTGACACGTGATAATTTTTTATAAAATTAAAAAGTTAAAAAAAATTAAAATATTAAAAATATTAAAAAAAAACGAAGCTGACATGTAACATATACAGTTCAAAAACGTTAACTATTTAAACACGGTTAGTAAAAAGGCCTAAATTGACCAAAATTTGACGAAAATGAGAATCTAATTAAAGACAATATGAAAATGAAAACCAAATTGAATAAAAAGAGCGTAAATAAGAACCAAATATATATTTATACCAAACTGAAAATATGAAAAACTGAAAATATTTATACCTAACTGAAAATAAGTAAAATAATATTTAAATGAAAAACTTTCTAAAATTTGCGAAGAATCAGAGATATAATTATTATTGTTTTCTTTAATCGACTTTCAATGCAATTTTTATAATATATTTATAATTTCATCATAATAAAGTAATTAATTAACAAACTTAAATATAATAAATAAAAATAATTAAAAATTGAATATTTTTCTGGATAATTTATCTTAATATATTTTTTAAATATACTTTTAATAATATTTTTTATTTTAATTTAAAATTTATTTAAATTTAATATATTTTTAATAATTAGAATAAAATAAAAAATTAATATAATATAATTATAATTATAAAAAATCAATCACATCTACTATTTTTTTTTATTAAAATCCATTATTTTTTTTAATCCAAACAACTTCGAATTTTACTCTTTTTCTCTTCTATTTCACTCAATCTCATCTCTCAGTACAAAACAATAATTAATAAATCATTAATTTATTAATGATTCTAAATAAATTTATTTATAGATCAATGATTTGCATGTGATAATTGGTTAAAATTTTCTTGTTGTTTAAAACATCACTTTTGTATAAAAATATGTGTAAATATAATGATTTATAATTTTTTAATATATGAATTAAATATAATTTTGTTTAGTTTTATTTATTCTTTTTTGTTATTAATCGTTAGAAAATATCGATAACTATTATCATGTGTTTTTTTTTCTTCACTTTGGAAAGAGTGACTGGTTTTAAAGATTTGAAAATGATATCAATAGAAAATTTATTAATTTCTCTTTTCATTTTCATTGAAAAAAAACTAAGATCAATGATGTGCTCAATTGAAGGTTCTTAATTTTCCAAAAAGTCAACAAGATAAGAAGACTTTGTTTATCAATCATCATAGCATTGATGCATCTGCTTTAGAAATGATACTAGGACTAGTACAGCGAAGAAATGTTATATTTTTATTGCATATGAATGAAAAAAAAACATAGCTACGAATTTTATTCGAATTTTAACACTCACAGATAAAATAAAGAATTATTGTGATAAAATAGAAGATAAAACACATTTTTATAAGAACTTAAGGACATTCATTAACAAGGTTAGATCAAATAGCTTTTGCAATTGAAAAGTAATAAGTATGATGACACAAGTTGATGAATCGTAAAGAATTCTTAAAGCACAAGAAACCAAACTCCAAATACTTTGTAGAACTATGTAATGTTCTCTATGTTTCAAGATGAAAATAATTTCATACCATAAGACAATTATTTGAAAGAGGGTTTTAATTATGTGTCCATGGAGGATAATCATATGAATTCTATCCATCTATAAATAAGATTTTAATATTAAACTTCTTATCGGTACAAATAAAGAGTTTAACAATTATAATTAGTGATAAGAGTCGGACATGACATCATAGATGAATCTCATAAGTTTAAATGACTTGAAAATTAGAAAAAAATGGTACATGAGTTGCCTATTGATATTCTAAATCAATAATATAGAAATTATAAGTGGTTTATAGTGATGTGTGTGAAAATTTTGAGGCACAATCTTTAGGAAGTAATATATATGTTGGCTTTTTTGTTGATGAATTTACTCCATAAATCTTGATCTACCAAAAAAAATGAAAAATACTCCAATGAGTTTAAGAAATATTGTGATGGAAAGAAAGTAATATACGAAGTTATTGCACTTCTCTGCACACCATAACACAATGTGAAATTACATTCTATATAAAGAAGTTATTTGTGTGACAAATTGGCGTGGAGACAAAGAAAATAGAATAAACATCTGAAATTATGATTTCAAAATTAGTTTAACAACAATTTTCCGGAGCTCATGAAGCTAAATTTTGCTTTCTGTAACATAAGTCTTAATGCATCTCTAGACTAATAACAAGTGATGAAGGAGCATGCATTTGCACATGGGACCAATACATATATAAAATCAAAGTTTCATTTCTTTAAAGATCAAGTAAGCAAATAAAAGTTTAAACTTAATTATGAGGAACATCAAGGAGAGATACTGACGAAGCTTTTAAGGAGTATCAAATTTAATGAAGTAAAAGACAAAGTTAGAATTGGTTTGTAATTATTAAAATTCTATTGTTGTTTTGTTAGACAGTTGCTAAGTTAGGTGGAAAGAACTACCTTTTATAAGACATGAATAAATGCAAAGACGTAGAACTTTTCCCGACCAATCAAAATATGTACAGTTTTATTTAGTTTCATCTTTTTTCAATTAGTGCTAATTACTAAAAATGTTTGGAAACTTCAACCATTTTCTTTGTGTTGTTTTTGTTGCCAAATGGTTGATTCACGTTGTAAGGAGAATGGAAAAGTTTTTCTCTCATAAGGAGGATTTGTCTTTTCTATATTTTTTTATGGGTTAAATATATTTTTGGTCCTTTAATTTTTAGTAAATTTTAGAATTAGTTTATTTTAAATTTTTGGACCAATTTAATCCTTCATCTTTCAAAATATGTGAATTTAGTCTTTTTAATCAAATTTTGTTATGTTTATTTGATGTTTTATACACATCTCAGGATTGTATTTGAGTTGTTTAGACTATTATGAAACGTGCTTGAAATGTCAAATAAACTTAACAAAATTTGATTAAAATAACCAAATTCACATATTTCGAAAGGTGAAGGACTAAATTAGTTCAAAGTTTCAAAATGGATTAATTTAAAAATTTACTGAAAGTTAAGAGGCCAAAAACATATTTAACCTTTTTTTTATTAATGAGTACAATAATTGAATAATGCTACTTTGACACCAATTTGTTTTTTTTTTTTACTTTTATTTGATATATCTTTCCTTCCTTTTTCTTTTTTATTTTTTTTAAAAATACAAAAAGTTTATTTTTGTTAAAATCATTTACTCTTATAAGATTGTCAAACGATTTACATTTGATCAATTCACTGTTAATATGCAGCGTGAGTAAAATCAAAATAGTTGTGAGATTGATTACATACTATTAATTTTTCCTTTCTTATTATAAACTTAGGTAACAGTGATCAAAGACTAAATATATAAATAATTAATTTAATCATTAACAAAGTTTAAGGTATTCTTATGAAATTGCATTATATCAATAATAATAATAATAATGGATTAGTCATATTAGAAGAATCATACAGGATATTCTTGCTCAAATAGAGATGAATTGGTTTAAAGAACTTACTTAAAAAAAAAATTGGGTTGGCTATGAAAATAAAAATACAAAATGTAAATATCAAAAGATGTGACTGAGGAAATAAATTTCTCGATTAACATTCCCAGAATAGGAAAAACATCTGTTCTAAAATTAGCTAATGCTTACGGAGAAATTTCCTTCCATCAACCACATTGTTTAGAATACAATAAAATAATTTAACTAGAAACTTCACTGAAGTCCTAAAATGCTCCACCCCCTCCTGTGCACTACAAGCGAGAAGAACAAACAGTGGTGGCAAAGCAACCATCCAAACTTGTGGACAGATTTTTTAGTGCATAATAGATTATGTTACCTAATTACTTGCTTATAAATATAGTAAATAATTCATAAAAATATTCTTTCTAAGAATATTATGATTCTCACTGAGAAGAGCATGAAATGAGCTAATAAAAAAAATTATAAGATTCTAAAACAGGCACGAACATAATCGGCTACATTTCCCCTTCACTAATACCAAGCTGAAAATTACTAGTTTCTCTCTTGTCCTCATAATAAAAGTGAGAAAAAAAAAATACAAAGTTTCTTTTGAAGATGGGGGAGAGTAAAGACTTTACAAGTACAATAAACACAACACAATGATTTAATCAGCAAGCACCCTCTTTTTTACTTCTAGCCCTGCAACTGATACAAGCTATTGAACAAACCTATAGGCAATGCTGAAGCGAAGCGAAGCGAAGCGAGTTAGTTGAATAATGAAATGTTGACAATCTGAGCAACTTCCCACGAGGCCAACTACAAATCCCTCAAAATTGGCCAACCCCTTTTAATGATATCATTGATCTTGGCATCAATACGCTTTTGGATATCTGGAGGGCAAAGCTCTGCTACATATCCATTCAATTTCGTTGCCAGGCTAGACCTCTCAAGCTCCTCGGCAGGAAGGTTGCCAATTAACTGAAGAAGAATGGTATTTTGCTTGAGTTCAAATTTCTGCATATTAAGAACAAAACAAGCAATATCAGTTATTTGATTTAATCTAGTGGGAATATCTTTGAAAGGCAATACTTTAGTTTTCATCTGTACAGAAATTTGTTTTATGTAAAATTGTATAATGTTTCATCCAGTGTAACATCAATCCAAGACTATGCATGTATGACCATTCAAATGTGAACAACTTCCATTCATGCCCATACAACAGGTATCCTGGCAATTTCCAGCAGTCTTTTTTCGCAAAATAACAACTCTACCAAATAAATAACTATTGCAATGTACAAACGATAAAATAATCCTTTTATTTGTTGCTAAGCCTTTTATAAAGCTAGTTTTTTAGTTATCTAGAACGGTGGTTGTCCCCTATTCCCTCTTCTTATTTCTCTTGTACACTACCTTCTTCTTCTTTTTGTACAAACACAATGTAAGACCAACAAGTGGCAAGAGACTCACAGGTACCATCCTGCTCTGTCTCTTCCGTTCACCACCATCTGTGCTCCCTCTGCTATCAGGATATCACCAATGAGATTAAGGTTTTGTGTGCTTCGATGAGCACGACATAACCCAACTAGTCGTATGGCCAGAATCACAACCACACTTCCTCATACCTTCTTCAGGTACCTGTTTGATGTATGAAGCCACACACTGCCATCCGGTTGTTGGAACACCATTGTATCTGCTCCGAAATGTTTGTTGGCGTAGTCTAGTTCATTATCTGTTCTCACCTCCATTTTTCCTCTACTAAAGAGGATTACATCTAGCCCTCCTCTGAAAAAAATGAGCTTTTTTCCTTTTTCACAAAACGGCTTCCACATATTGTCTATCTCTCAAACTCCCACCATTACAATAAAGAAACTAAAGGATAAAAATTATCTATCATGGGCTTCCTTTGTGGAACATTGGTTCTTAGGTCAAGGGTACCATGATCTTCAGGTGCTTCTGATCACATAGTTGGCAATGCTTTATTTTCTTCCATGTCACCCACCCCTTAAATTTCCTCACCTTTACCTTGGCAGATAAAGGTATAGAATTGCTTCCAAAAGATTTGGTTAAGTTTCTCTTTACCCCTAATAGAATCTAAGTTCGTTTTATTTATCCTTAACTGTACATTCAACCTAATCACTTTGAGTAAAATTTGACAGTCTTTAAATTGCTCAATAACATTTAATGTTGATTCTTTTGTCATTCAGGACCATGGTATGGCAAAGATGATTGGAAGAATATATGAGCCTCGCAGCCACTATTATTGTGAAATACAGTCATTTGTATTTTGCACTGTCGTTTTGTCTCCTAAGATTGTACATTGTCGGTTAGTCATCCAAGTTTTCAAAATTAAAACTTCTTGGTTCCAGGTCTTAACAAAATTAAAAGTGTTAGACCGTGAATCATATGATTCAGACAAACATGTTAGGTCTTATTTCCCAAACAAACTTAAAAAAGACGAAATTTGATTTTTACTACCATTCACTCAAATTAGTGTTGTCGAACATCAATTTAAATAAAATATTTTGGAAACGAAACCTGGTGCTCTGGCTCTGCAGGGTAAAATGTTCCGAATTGTAGAATTTGAGTAGTCACAATGCTGCTTCTTGATCTGGTTTGCTCCTGCTCTTTGCTGACAGCAGCCATTCTTGCTTCTTCAGTTCCATTGACAAAAATAATAGATCTGCCAGAATACAGACATTGTTAAGTACATAACACTAGGCTGAATATGGTAGTTGAGATCAGGACTTCTCCTACCTGTATTGTTTACCCACATCAGGACCTTGGCCATACACTTGCCTAGGATCATGGCTTGACCAAAAAATATCCAGTAGTTCCCTAAAACTAATCTGCTGTGGATCATACTCAACCTGCATTGCAATAGCACCTCATAATGGCTAATTTAATTAAGATCGTCCAACATCAACTCATCATAATAATAAATTCATGCAGTTATATCTGATATTAAGATGTAGCATGGATTGATGAATTTAGTTTCTTCACAAAATATATGAAAATTTCTCCATTTGTTCAATGTTACAAAATATTATCAATATATAGTAGTCTACACCAATTCCAGAATCAAGACAACCAGGACAGGATAAAGCATGCAATAATACTATCTTTACCAGATCTACAAATAAAAACTTTTCTTTCATGAACAATGAACACATGATTCCAAAATATTCAATAAATATCACAGTCCCTGCAACTTCAAGTCAAAAGTTCACGAGTTCCTCCAAAACTTGACAGTTTCATGTTTTATAAAATAATAAGGATCTATATACAAATCAAACAAAGTGATGGAGGACATTAGTCCGCCTATGGCTTTTGGGGCTTACAGACATAAAAGAACACAAAATTTCACTCAGTCATTGGTACATTGGTTTGACACAGACTAACTATTAGCACTCTTTATGCGACCTTTGCCACATGTGAGGACTTAGCATTTCTTTGGAAATAGAAGACCTTGATCAGTTATTCAATTTGGTTGGATTCTATAGATGTTTCATGTTTTCAACTCTAGCTAACTAACTCAGATACGATCACAATCTAGGAACAAGAAACACACTGCAATACAACAGGGACAAAAAATTAAAAAACATAGAACAACTACTTATCAATCCTAACAACCAGAGATAATTATGAGATGGTTGAGTGTTTGGAATAAGTCAACCAGCGCCAAAATCAAAAAGTACACCAAAATATCCACATGATTTGATTGCTTTAAGCTTTTACTTTGTTGAGACTAAAGCACTCTGCATCACTATGTCAAAGGACATAAAACTCAGCAAGGTGGGTAAAAACAAAACAATGTCTAGACGAATAGAATGTTCTTGTTTCCACCGATAACACGTCTACTGTTAACAAGAAGACAAGACGTGGAGAGCCAGAAAACTTATTCCATGAACTGCTACTAGGAAATACATAGAAAATGTGGGTTAGGCTGTAATAATCAGCAAACACCAGTAAAATTGGTAGGGTAGCAAATCTCTTTCACCCCTTATTTGATGAAACGTAATAATCCCAATCCAAAATATCAATGTATAGAAACTTTACCCGGTGAAATGAACTGAAATCTAATATCAACAGAGTAGTTTCAACAAGAACGATTAACATAGTCATTTCAAACCCACATCACAGTTACTAATCCAATTCCAAGCTCTAGGAATTAAAATGGATGTATCAGTGTTAACAATCGATTAAAAGATCAACCTATAAAATGTGAACAACTTCACAGTTTGGCACGCAGACGGACGTCACAATTTCAACCAATTAGTGATGGTAAGTCCATTTTATGATATAGTAAGAATAAGAGGGAATTGAGTGGGAAATTAGAGAAATTGGGAACCTTGACGCATTCGGCATGGTCACCCAAGCTTCGGTATTCGGGGTTGGACTTGGATCCGCCGGCGTAGCCGACGGTAGTGCGTACAACGCCGGGCAAGCAGCCGAAGACGGCTTCGGATCGCCAGAAGCTTCCGAGGGCGAAGACGGCCACCTGGAAGCGCTGTTGGTCGGATTGGTCGAGGGCGGATTCGGCGACTCGATCGGGAAACCTGATGCAGAGAGCATTGTCGACGAGGAGGAGGAGGAATAGGACAACAATTAACACTGAGAAAACTTTATGATGATTATACGAACGGTTATGGTTCCTCTCTGGAACTGCCATTTTGGCCACTCGCCCAGGCGTTGCGTTTTGTCTCCGCTAAAATACTACCAAGCGCACTGGGAACGAGTTTTGGTTGTCGTTTTAGGAGGTGAACGTGACAAAATGCCCCAACGCGCCTCCCACCCTCCACCTATATGTCGTTTTGATTACGCACTTCTAAATTTCTCTATATCATAGATCATATTATGAGGAAAAAGACTATATAAACAATAGATTATATAAAATGATACAAGCATTTTTGTTTAGCAAACCATATTTATTTACAATGCAACACAAGATGAGGTTTTTAAAATGTTGTTGTGCATCTCCCAAGACTAAAAATACGGGTTTTATTTTATATGACATTGCTCTACTATGTTTTTCACAGGAACTCTCTGCTACGTATTTTAATTCTAAAACCCCATTTATATATCCTTAAACTTTTCATACAGTAGTAATGGGATAATTCTCGAGTTTAAATGAGAAAAAAAAAAACTTCTTGTATAGAAATAGTGGTGATCACATGTCATAATAATTTGAAGTAACTTTTAAACTAATCAAATTTAGCACCAAAAACTCTCTTAAGAGTCTTGTTTTTATTAAAGGAAAACATTTCTTTTGGTTTGTAATATATAAAGTAGTAAAAAATATCTCACTTTTTACTATTTCGCATATTTTATTTTTCACTGACAAATTTGTATTGTTTCACATATTTTATTTTTTTTACTTAAATATAAAAATACAAAATATTGAAGAAGGTGATAATCTTTTTCCATAGCAAATGCATCAGTAATAATATAATTATATAATTATTTTATTCTAATTTACTTATAATCTTTTTAAATGGCAAGTTTTCCTTCTTTATGTTACTTTCTCTTAATCGTTTTTTTTTTCACTTTATTCATCTCCCTGTCCAACATGTTCTGCCCTCAATTTCTTTCATTTCCTTCATTACCACCAAAGGTAGAACAAGAGACGATGCCACCTAAATTAATAACTATTAGAAAATAAATACAATTTTTATCTTCATTGAAAGCGTTACATGTATCATCAAAGATATAATGAGCATGTTATGTACACACACGTAACATGCTCATTATAAAACCTTTGGACGTTTTTACGTAGCCTGATTCCGTTTGAATTTAAAGCGAAACGAACAAAACAAAGCATGGGTGGTAATGTTTTATAATCAATCATCTTTCAATCTATACACAACCCACATCATGAAAAGCCTTAATAGTTGGATCCAAAAGAAGCTAGATTTAAGATTCACAATCACAAAATAGATTTTGACTTGTACTCTCAGAGAAAAACAGTTCTACCTGAAATTAAACTTAATGACATTATTCATCAAATAATCAAAATTAATACTGTGATTAAGAGTACAGAAACACAACCACACCTCCACAAAATCACCACAAAGGTATTCAATAATCATCACGACCGCCTGAGTGAATTGATACAGTAAACCATTCTGGGTTTGGTAATATACTTTCCGCTCAAAATCTAAACTTGTACAGAACTGCTAGAGCTTCCAAGTTGTGTTCAATATTTTATGATTATATATGAGATTCTATTAAAATAATGTAAATTGAATATCACCGTTAAGTTCTACGAACCTAATTATAGTATAGTGAAGCCTAGGGTGAGATTATCTACAACGAGCTTAATCAAAGAGAATAAGAAGTACGTGAAAAATTATTTGTTAACCACGGCAACTCCGAAAAGCTAGAAGGAATCCCGAAACAGACACCTAGCGGCACCAGAACAATAACAACAGTACCATCATGCAGCCAAAGGACATGTAACTCAAACAAATATAAATGACCGTCTATTAAAAACTCCATGTTTTGGACAGAAAATGGTTATCAAAAGAGAGGCCAAACAGATTAACATAACAATCTATCAGAGAATAAAAACAAAATTGAAAAACAAGCAATCAAATATACCAATCCTAAGAACACTCTCCTCAAGCCTTATCAGCCTTGGCAGCAGTTGCAGCAGCTTGTCCTCTAAGACGACCAGTCCTCCTAGCGGCAATGAGACCAACCTTTTGACCAGGAGGAGCATCACGCCTGACAGTACTGGCGTGACCAATGTGCTGGTGGTTACCTCCTCCGTGAGGATGCTCAACTGGATTCATAGCAACACCACGCACCTTCGGCCAGCAATTCCTCTTCACTCTAAACTTGTGGTAAGCATTTCCTGCCTTAAGAAGAGGCTTCTCAGTCCTTCCACCACCTGCAACTTGCCCTATCATGGCCCTGCAATCACTCGGAACAATCTTCTTCGCACCAGATGGAAGCTTAATCCTGTACAAAAGCAGGAGCCACAGTTAAAGCACACTCAAATGCACCCCCCATTTCAGTAACAATCCACGAACCATTAAACCAATTCACCAAAATCCTCAACCATTCTCATCACTAAATTATATATTATTCAATGCACTTTAATAAGAAGTGCTCTACCATAACAATCGAACTACACCCAACAATATCCTTAAACCAAATCACCCAAATTCCTAACCTTCCTCGCTGATGAATTAAAACTTATGCTAAGCACTTCAATCAAACATTAATCCAGCAAGGTACAATCAACCCGCGACCAAATGCCCCAGAATTACAATTACAACAAAAATCGAATCGCGAAAGACGGAATTATAACGTTCCGAACACTTGCAAACCCTAAACAATTCTTCCCCAATCCTAAGTCAGTAAATCATAAATTATAATGAGCAATTCAAAATTGAAATTTTAACATAGCCAAAAAAAAAAGGTGGATACGAACCTAGAGGTGTCATTGTCAGGGTTGTGGCTGATAACGATGGCATAGTCGCCGGAAGCCCTAGCAAAGACACCACGGTCACCGACATGGTGCTCAACGTTGCATATAACAGCTCCTTCGGGGATAGAGCGAAGGGGCAAAACATTACCAACAACGAGAGTGGCCTTCTTGCCACAGTATATGAACTGACCGGTATAAAGGCCTTCGGCGGCAACGAAGAGCTCGTTTTGCTTCTTGTATCTGAATGGGTGACGGAACGTCACCTTGGCAAGTGGGGCGCCGCGGCCAGGGTCGTGGATGACGTCGGTGACGACACCCTTAAGGTAGCCATTCCGCTCACCGAAGTCGAGGCTGCGGAAGCGAGCCGGTCCCTTGCGGTGGTGGGTGTGGGACTTGAAGACTGAGCCCGCACCCTTACGCTGCGCACGGATCACACGTCCCATTGCAGCTCTGCAGTGTTCAATAAACCTACCTCTCAGACGGGAAGGAAATTCTAGGTTAATGGAGGCTTAGATGAAACTCTAGTACCAGTGTTGGGTTTCCTCTTTCCGGGCTTAGGTCAATATGGGCCGGCCCAATTTCAATTCGTACATAAATAAACATTTTACTATAATTACACCTTATTGAAAGGCCCGTTTAAATTCATTCATAAATAAACATTTTACTATAATCACACCTTCGTTGTTTTATTAAATTTAATTCTACATTACAGCGTACATGTAAATCACTCACAATTAGGGATCGCGACGGACGGGACAATTTTCGTTATTTTCTACTCATTTCTATCGAAAAAATGTATCTTTATTTTCATATCCAAATTTAATGAGTATTAAATTTTTGTTTCATTCTCATTCCTATTGGATAACGAGTATACATTCGTACATGTACTCGTACTCATTTTCTTATGTTTTAATATTAATTAATTAATTTTTATAAAATAATAAAAAAATACGACATAGGAAATATAATATTATCAACAATTTAATATTAAGATGAAGGTTGTTTCTTCGATATCAAATATTTATAAAAAAATTATATTATAATTGTATACATTTTAAATTAGAATACCAAGTAAAATTTCATGAGAACTAAAACATGTATTAAATTTGTAAACATTAATGAATTCTAGTTGATAAAATTTAATTAACAAAAACATAAAAGGAAAACAAATATTCAAATTAAAATACATATTAAATATTTGTTTACTTCAATTTTTTAAATTCTAATGAATCTTTTTTTATACACTAATACAAGTTATAATAAATCACTTGATCCAAATAAAGCAAAGAACAAATATTAAACTAATAATAATAAAATTTTAACATAGATATTGTATCTTTTGAACTTCAATATATGTTAGATGGTGATAAAAAGAAATTCAAGGTAATTGCATTAAAATTTTAGATGATAGTAAATAAAATTTGGGTTAAATATGATTTTGGTCACTGAACTTTCGGTGAATTTTGAAATTAGTTCATTTTGAAACTTTTAACTAATTTATTCCTTCATCTTTCAAAATACGTGGATTTAGTCATTTTAATCAAATTATATTAGGTTTATTTGATGTTTTGCACGTATTTTAGGATTGTATTTGAGTTGTTTATACTATTTGACACATTTTTATTTTAATTTTAAGTCAAATACTATTATAAAATACGCTTGAAATGTCAAATAAACTTAATAAAATTTGATTAAAATGACTAAATCCACCTATTTCAAAAGATGAATGACTAAATTGGTCTAAAGTTTCGAAATGAACTAATTTCAAAATTCACTGAAAGTTAAGAGTTAAGGGACCAAAACCATATTTAATCCATAAAATTTATATACATAATTATAATGACAAAATCATGGTATGATAATGAGTTAAAAAATAAAAGAATAATTATATAAAATATACTAGAATAGTATTTTGCATTATAAAAATAAAAAACAAATAAAGTTATTAAAAAATGATCAAATGTGTGTCTTAGAAATAATTTGAGAGACCATTAAATGAAATCGCACAAAGAAAAAATAAATATATAATTAAGGATATGATAAAATGAAAAATACTTTAGAGATCTAAGAAAACTTTTCAAATATTAACATAGTCAATGGTTGAGAAATAACTAAAAATTTTAGCAAAACAAAATAGTTCTTCAAAAGAAAAAAAAAACAATAGAGTAAAAATAAATAAATTTTCTATATTACTTAGTAAAGGTTTATGCTATTGAACACTTAAATTGAGAATCTTAAACGTTGTTCTCGTATCAAAGGAAAATATGCAATAAATAAAAATATTAAAAATATTCAAATTTGAGAGATAAAAAATATGTCAATATTTAATTAACATAAATCATTTGAACAGTATTGCATAAATGTTATGATAAGATGAAAAATATATTGGAGAGACAAGATGAAAATATATATTAGAGATGCGAATGAATTTTATGACAAACCAAACTATTAGAAGAAATAAAAAATAGAAAGTACGTATTAATATATATATATATATATATATATATATACACTTATTCACTATGAATATTTTAATAATTTAAACGGGGATGGAGATTAGGTGGAGATGGGTATTTTGGCGGGTATGAAGACGGGACAAATATATACATCATCTCTATACCTAATTGAAAACATCGGGAATTCTTCATATCCATATTTATATCTAGTCAATGCGAGAATTCTCCGTAAAAACGGAGACAGGTTTAGACAATATTCACGGATACGGATTTATTTGTCATCCCTACTTACAACAGAAAGGAACAACTAAAAATTTTAGATATCGTTTGGATTATATATTTAAAACTGCACTCAAAATCTATTCTAAATTATGAGTTAAACTAAAATAAATAAAAATTATAAAAAAATTGTTTATATTCTTATAGATATAAAATCTAGATACCTGGATATGTTATCATACTTACAACTTTTGAAAAGTAAGATAAGCTGAAAATAGTTTTTTATATCTTCTTCGTATTAGACCATTAATAAACTTTTTATACCAGGATAATGTAGACAGAGTCTCCCCTTATGGCCTTAATAAAGAATAATATGTTTTAAGTCATTGTTGTCTGATACAAAGAGTTATATGTTTTAATTCAATATCATTTGATCCAAAAATTTAAACTCAAAATGTCGTTACAGGCCTCTTCGTTCAAACTCTACCTTAAATGCTTAAATATTTTTATGGACCTCTTTTTTTATCAAAATCTTAATTAGGTGTCCAAATTCATGTTTTTGAAGATGTGAAATAATTAGGTCATTCCCGCTACTAATGTACTAATCTTGTTAAGTATGTGTTGCAAGTCAATTTTTTTATTTTATTTTATTTTAAATATTATTTATGTTATGTATCATATTAGTATTGTGTCATGTATCAAGTTAGTACGAGGATACGTGTCAAGTCATTGTATGAATCTCAATTTAATTCATATATATCTTTATCTCAAAATAATAAATATATGACTTGATTTAAAAATTTTAAAAAAAAATAGGAGTTGACATGTAATATATGCTTAATGTTGTTAGTATGCAATAAAGACTTAATTTTTACATATTTTCAAAAATATGAATTTAATTGAGATTAATAAAAAATTTAAACTTATTCGAGATTTTGATAAAAAAAGAAGACCAAAGAAGTATTTTAAACTAACTTAATAAAGATATAGTTATTCAACTGTCAAAACAAAACCAAAAATTATAAAAATAAATAACTTAATTGCATCTTAAAAATCATTTGTGTACTTTAGACAACTTCTTACACATTTTATTATAGGTTAAATATATTTTTGGTCCATATACTATTACCAAAAATTGGAAATGGGCCATGCTTGAAACTTTGAACCATTTTTATCCTCGTTCTTTCGAAAGTAATACTTTTAATCTCTCAAATATATCGACATTAAAATTTTGTTGACTTGTCAACGTGACATTTAAAATTATTATTTTTAAAAAAATAAATTAAGAAAAATGATATTTTTTTAAAATTTAAATTAAGTTATAAAAATTAAACGTTAAATGTTACATCTTGTTAGATTCATATTCTTCTCCAAAAGAAATAGGCATTTAGTGTTCCACTTTCCCCTCTTAACTGGTCACTCAATCTCATATCGTCTTCTACCAAACCAAAGCCACCATCACCAGAAACCTCATTGTCACCGCTACACACACATGTGCTTCCTTTATTCTTCTTTTTCCTAAAATGAGGGAAAGCATTCATTTTTTACTAGAGCCATCAGCAACGACGCTATCGCCATCAGAGCGCTTGTCAATGTTGTTGCTAGATATGCCAACTACAGTTGCCAACGTTGCCAGAACAACTCCTTCCTCAACTGCATTTCTCCTCCACTTAAAAATTCAAGAATGATTTGGCAACCCTGCCCTCCTTCCTCATCATGCTACATAGAACCACCATCGAAGGCGTTAAGTGTTTGGGTGTACTCCTTCCGATCCCTAATTGCAAGCCCCATTTGTTGTAACTTTTTTTGTACTCTAAAATTACTTATTGGGAGTTCAAGTTCATGATTTAGCATGAATTTGGCACTAAAAAAAATAGAATTACAAACGAATGTATTTTTGTGGATAAATTGGAACTACCGCGAAATTTTAATATTTTAATATTTTAATTGTTGATAAAAAAATTCGTCGGTAATATAAAAGAATAATCCGTCAGAAATACATATTTCCATTATCGAGGAAAAAAATTCTTCGATATAATTTGTTGTTAATAAAAATTTCAATAATCAACAAAAACATTTGTCCATAAAATTCGTTGATAATTACAAAACTGAAAATTTGTCGATAATTTAAATTTTTTGTTATTGACAAGTTTACCGATGAATAAATCCACTAGTAAAAGGAGCATGAAATTTCTTGCCCAAAATTCAACTTAATAAGGTGCGCCAAAATTATAAGAGAAGAAGAAAAAGAGAAGAAAAGAAGAAGGAAGAAGAAGAAGAAGAAAAGAAGGAGAAAAGGAGGAGAAGACATTGGACACACTGCGATGGCAAGGCCTTAGAAAATATAATTTCTCTAATATAGATACAAGAAGATAATTGGTGTGGATGATGCCACTGGAGAAAGAGAACATAAACTTGGATCGGTGCCCATAAAAAAGGTTTATCACACTCTTGATACCATATTAGAATTTAATATATTCTTACATATAAATAGAATGTGATGAAACTGAATTTAAAACAAAATTCTATATACACTAACACTCCAGAACAAAATTCTTACTTTCGTGAAAGCGTGACCTTGAACATTGGCGGAACTTTATTATGACTAAGGAGAACCACGGCTTCTCCAAAAGTATTTTTAATTTTATTTTTTATATGTAATTTTTATATTTTAAAATTATATTATATATATATATATATTATTTATGTATTTTTATTGTTTAAAAAATAAAATAAAAATCAATTTGATAGATGTTCGTTAATAAAAAGGATTAGGATTTTGCCTCTGTATATAAGGTTCTTTTCCAGTAAGTTATCAAGAACGTATGAAAGTAAAAAGAAAGATAAAAAGATAATCGGGAAAGAAATGGAAGAACAAAGAGATCGAGGAAATGTATTATTACAATATATCTCATAAATCAATATTAGTATTCTATTATGATCCATGTATTTTAAATTTATGATTCTCTTATTCCTATTAGTATGTTTTTCCTAACTTAAGTTTTCTCCAAATTAGTATGAACCCTAATCAAGATTTTAGGAATTCTTTTATGAAATTGGCATGAACCATGATGGTAGTTTTTCTCATATTAGTATAATTCTAAATTATGAAATTTAAGAATTTTGTATTTTCAGTTTAAATTTGTAAAACTTTATGAATGTATCTAAGTTGCATTACAAATTTTGTTACACATAATGAATTAGTTAAATAGTTTTAAATTAAAATAAAAATGATGAAAAATATTAGAAATTGAGAAGTACATCGTAAATCAATATAGAAAAATAATTTAAGTAGAGAAAATAAAAATTTTATTTATTTAATTAAAAAAATAATTTATATATAAAAAAATTTAATTTGACACCCTATAATTTTTCTTCGAGTTACGCCACTTACCTTAAATCAACCTTTCCAAATATTTATTATCGAAAAATCTAGTTATTACACTAATGATCTTTACAGAAAATGTTCCTGAGAAAGCAAGATCAAAACAATTAATTTTTTAACAATTGAAACAATTAAATATAGATTGAGAAAAAAATATCTATAGAGTTATATTGATTCACCTTAAAAAAATTACATATCAACTCAATCACAATCAATCTAAAATAATTTATGATATGACAAACCCTGAAAAAAATAGAATGGAAAACTTCATTTATATGTTTCTCATACAGTAACAATGAAATATTTCTTATATATTAAATGTAGTGATAGTTAGGGATGGTAACGCAACGGTACGGGTTTTGCTATCCTATATTTATTCTTATAAAAAAAACTTATCCTCGTTCCCAAATTTAATGGGTATTAAACTTTTGTCTCATTCTCATCCCAAATGGATAATGGGTATAATTTCGTACTCATACCTGTATCTGTTTTCTTACTACTCCAATATTAATTTTAATTAATTTTTATAAAAAATAAAAAATTACAGTAAAGGAAACATAATATTATCAAATATTTAATATTGGACGATGGTTTTTTCTTCGATATCAAATACTTTGAAATAAATTATAATTGTTTATATTTTATATTAGAATACCAAATAAAATTTCATGAAAACTAAAACATTTATTAAATTTGCAAACTGCAAACATTAATGAAACCTAGTTGATAAAATTTAAAAATATAAAAGGAAAACAAAGATTCAAATTAAAATATATTTTAAATGTTTGTTTACTTCAATTTTTAAAATTCTAATGAATCTATTTTTTATACACTAATAAAAGTTATAATACATCACTCGATCAAAATAATGCAAAGAACAAATAATAAACATAATAATAAAATTTTGACATAGATCTTGTATATTTTGAACTTCAATGTATGTTGGATGGTGATAAAAAAATATTCATGACAATTACATTAAATTTTTATATTGTAGTAAATAAAATTTATTTATACAATTATAGTGAAAAATTACAGTATGATTGATAATGAGTTAGAAAATACAAAATAATTAGATAAAATATATCAAAATAATATTGTACATGATAAAAATAAAAAACAAATAAAAATATTAAAAAATTAACAAATGTGTGTCTTAGAAACAATTTGAAAGACTATTGAAAGAAATCACACAAATGAAAATAAATGTATAATTAAGGGTATAATAAGATGAAAAATACCTTACAGATCTAAGAAAACTTTTCAAATATTAACATACATACTCAATGGTTGAGAAATAAATGAAAATTGTTTTAGCGAAATAAAAGTTCATCAAATGAAAAAAAAATTAATAATAATAAGGAAAGATTTTTTGTTATATTACCTAGTAAATGAAAGGTTTATGCTATTAAACACTTAAATTGAGAGTATTAAACATTCTAGGAAAATATATAATAAATAAAAATATTAAAAAATAATAAAAATATTCAAATTGTGAGACATAATTTTTTTTTTAATTCGCATACATCATTTTAACATAATTACATAAAGATTATGATAAGATGAAAAATATATTGGAGATGCGAATGAGTTTCATGACAAACCAAATAATTAGAAGAAATAAAAAAGAAATTATATATATATATATATATATATATATATTAATTAATTACGAATATTTTAATAATTTAAACAAAGACAGAGATATGGCGGGAACGGGTATTATGGTGAGGATATGTATATCTCCATACCTAATCGAAAAAGTCAGAGATTCCCTTCCCATACCCAGTCAATGTGGAGATTTCCCGTTAAAACGGGGACGGGTTCCGACAATACCTACGGAACGGGTTTATTTGTCATCTCTAATGATCGCATCTTATAATTCGAAGTAATTCTTTCCCTTAGTAAATCTAAAAATAAAAAACTTCTACATCGGAAGAGTATATCATTTAAATTAATCATTGTCACATAAATAAATAAATAAGCGGACTTTTTTTCATTTGAGGGATACAATTAGAGAAGTCTAAATGAGTTTCGATATGTGAGTCGACTCATCACATGTTTGAGCCGAATTAAATTAAAAAGTTTCATTTTAAAAAAAAAATAAACTGAACCAAACCCAACTCGACTCATCACATGTTTGAGCCGAATTAAATTAAAAAGTTTCATTTTTAAAAAAAATAAACTGAACCAAACCCAACTCACGGGTTAAACATATTCTAGCCAAATTAAATGTAGATTGACCCACTTAACCCACCAACATTTTTTTAATTTTTTTGTTATAATTATTTACTACTTCTAATTATATAGATTTACAATTTTAATTTTTAAATACTAAAATATTGTTCGATAATATTTGAATAGTTTAAATATTTAATTAATTTGTCTGTCACTAGATACTTTCATTTTTAACTATTACCTTTATAATAATACTTCAAAACACAAGTGAACACTTTGATTCTATTATAATAAAAAATAAATTAAATAAATTTACTCTAATTATAATACAATAAATATTTCAAATAAATAACCAAGAAAAATAAAATTCATAAATGAACCAAAACACTGACCCAACCGGATTTTAAAATTTCTAATTCACCAAAAAATAAATCAAATTAATCAAATTGAATCAACATATATGAACCAAGTTACATGACTCTCTCACATCTAGATACAAGCATTATTGAATATAATACATATTTCTCTCGAACAACATAACATGGGCATAATAAAATCTTTAGACATTCCAACATAAATTCATCATAAATATTCTACCGCGCTATAGCCAGGGTGTGTAAAATGTTTTCGTCAATCATCTCTCAATTCATAACCCCATCATGAAAAGCTTTAAGAGCTGGACCCAAAAGAAGCCAGGATATATCAGCAACAAAAGATCCAAAAATTTAATAACATTATTTGTTAAATAATTCAAATTAGTAACACCGTCGGTAATAATGCAAAAACATACACCCCTTTCACTCAAAATCTAAACCTATATAGAATTATCAAACATCAATGGATCTGATAAATCATTATCTTTTATTTTATGTTTAACCATTGCAAATCCGAAAAGCTCGAAGGAATCCCAAAATACAACATCGAGTGTCATCATAAACAATAACAGTGCCATCATGCAGCCAAAGGACATGTAACTCAGATATAAATGACCGTCTATTAAAAACTCCATGTTTTAAGCAGAGAATGGTTCTCAAAAGAGAGGCCAAACAGATTAACATCGTAATCTATCAGAGAAAGAAAAACAAAATTGAAAAACAAGCAATGAAATATAGCAATCCTAAGAACACTCTTCCTCAAGCCTTATCAGCCTTGGCAGCAGTTGCAGCAGCTTGTCCTCTAAGACGACCAGTCCTCCTAGCGGCAATGAGACCAACCTTTTGACCAGGAGGAGCATCACGCCTGACAGTACTGGCGTGACCAATGTGCTGGTGGTTACCTCCTCCGTGAGGATGCTCAACTGGATTCATAGCAACACCACGCACCTTCGGCCAGCAATTCCTCTTCACTCTAAACTTGTGGTAAGCATTTCCTGCCTTAAGAAGAGGCTTCTCAGTCCTTCCACCACCTGCAACTTGCCCTATCATGGCCCTGCAATCACTCGGAACAATCTTCTTCGCACCAGATGGAAGCTTAATCCTGTACAAAAGCAGGAGCCACAGTTAAAGCACACTCAAATGCACCCCCCATTTCAGTAACAATCCACGAACCATTAAACCAATTCACCAAAATCCTCAACCATTCTCATCACTAAATTATATATTATTCAATGCACTTTAATAAGAAGTGCTCTACCATAACAATCGAACTACACCCAACAATATCCTTAAACCAAATCACCCAAATTCCTAACCTTCCTCGCTGATGAATTAAAACTTATGCTAAGCACTTCAATCAAACATTAATCCAGCAAGGTACAATCAACCCGCGACCAAATGCCCCAGAATTACAATTACAACAAAAATCGAATCGCGAAAGACGGAATTATAACGTTCCGAACACTTGCAAACCCTAAACAATTCTTCCCCAATCCTAAGTCAGTAAATCATAAATTATAATGAGCAATTCAAAATTGAAATTTTAACATAGCCAAAAAAAAAAGGTGGATACGAACCTAGAGGTGTCATTGTCAGGGTTGTGGCTGATAACGATGGCATAGTCGCCGGAAGCCCTAGCAAAGACACCACGGTCACCGACATGGTGCTCAACGTTGCATATAACAGCTCCTTCGGGGATAGAGCGAAGGGGCAAAACATTACCAACAACGAGAGTGGCCTTCTTGCCACAGTATATGAACTGACCGGTATAAAGGCCTTCGGCGGCAACGAAGAGCTCGTTTTGCTTCTTGTATCTGAATGGGTGACGGAACGTCACCTTGGCAAGTGGGGCGCCGCGGCCAGGGTCGTGGATGACGTCGGTGACGACACCCTTAAGGTAGCCATTCCGCTCACCGAAGTCGAGGCTGCGGAAGCGAGCCGGTCCCTTGCGGTGGTGGGTGTGGGACTTGAAGACTGAGCCCGCACCCTTACGCTGCGCACGGATCACACGTCCCATTGCAGCTCTGCAGTGTTCAATAAACCTACCTCTCAGACGGGAAGGAAATTCTAGGTTAATGGAGGCTTAGATGAAACTCTAGTACCAGTGTTGGGTTTCCTCTTTCCGGGCTTAGGTCAATATGGGCCGGCCCAATTTCAATTCGTACATAAATAAACATTTTACTATAATTACACCTTATTGAAAGGCCCGTTTAAATTCATTCATAAATAAACATTTTACTATAATCACACCTTCGTTGTTTTATTAAATTTAATTCTACATTACAGCGTACATGTAAATCACTCACAATTAGGGATCGCGACGGACGGGACAATTTTCGTTATTTTCTACTCATTTCTATCGAAAAAATGTATCTTTATTTTCATATCCAAATTTAATGAGTATTAAATTTTTGTTTCATTCTCATTCCTATTGGATAACGAGTATACATTCGTACATGTACTCGTACTCATTTTCTTATGTTTTAATATTAATTAATTAATTTTTATAAAATAATAAAAAAATACGACATAGGAAATATAATATTATCAACAATTTAATATTAAGATGAAGGTTGTTTCTTCGATATCAAATATTTATAAAAAAATTATATTATAATTGTATACATTTTAAATTAGAATACCAAGTAAAATTTCATGAGAACTAAAACATGTATTAAATTTGTAAACATTAATGAATTCTAGTTGATAAAATTTAATTAACAAAAACATAAAAGGAAAACAAATATTCAAATTAAAATACATATTAAATATTTGTTTACTTCAATTTTTTAAATTCTAATGAATCTTTTTTTATACACTAATACAAGTTATAATAAATCACTTGATCCAAATAAAGCAAAGAACAAATATTAAACTAATAATAATAAAATTTTAACATAGATATTGTATCTTTTGAACTTCAATATATGTTAGATGGTGATAAAAAGAAATTCAAGGTAATTGCATTAAAATTTTAGATGATAGTAAATAAAATTTGGGTTAAATATGATTTTGGTCACTGAACTTTCGGTGAATTTTGAAATTAGTTCATTTTGAAACTTTTAACTAATTTATTCCTTCATCTTTCAAAATACGTGGATTTAGTCATTTTAATCAAATTATATTAGGTTTATTTGATGTTTTGCACGTATTTTAGGATTGTATTTGAGTTGTTTATACTATTTGACACATTTTTATTTTAATTTTAAGTCAAATACTATTATAAAATACGCTTGAAATGTCAAATAAACTTAATAAAATTTGATTAAAATGACTAAATCCACCTATTTCAAAAGATGAATGACTAAATTGGTCTAAAGTTTCGAAATGAACTAATTTCAAAATTCACTGAAAGTTAAGAGTTAAGGGACCAAAACCATATTTAATCCATAAAATTTATATACATAATTATAATGACAAAATCATGGTATGATAATGAGTTAAAAAATAAAAGAATAATTATATAAAATATACTAGAATAGTATTTTGCATTATAAAAATAAAAAACAAATAAAGTTATTAAAAAATGATCAAATGTGTGTCTTAGAAATAATTTGAGAGACCATTAAATGAAATCGCACAAAGAAAAAATAAATATATAATTAAGGATATGATAAAATGAAAAATACTTTAGAGATCTAAGAAAACTTTTCAAATATTAACATAGTCAATGGTTGAGAAATAACTAAAAATTTTAGCAAAACAAAATAGTTCTTCAAAAGAAAAAAAAAACAATAGAGTAAAAATAAATAAATTTTCTATATTACTTAGTAAAGGTTTATGCTATTGAACACTTAAATTGAGAATCTTAAACGTTGTTCTCGTATCAAAGGAAAATATGCAATAAATAAAAATATTAAAAATATTCAAATTTGAGAGATAAAAAATATGTCAATATTTAATTAACATAAATCATTTGAACAGTATTGCATAAATGTTATGATAAGATGAAAAATATATTGGAGAGACAAGATGAAAATATATATTAGAGATGCGAATGAATTTTATGACAAACCAAACTATTAGAAGAAATAAAAAATAGAAAGTACGTATTAATATATATATATATATATATATATATATACACTTATTCACTATGAATATTTTAATAATTTAAACGGGGATGGAGATTAGGTGGAGATGGGTATTTTGGCGGGTATGAAGACGGGACAAATATATACATCATCTCTATACCTAATTGAAAACATCGGGAATTCTTCATATCCATATTTATATCTAGTCAATGCGAGAATTCTCCGTAAAAACGGAGACAGGTTTAGACAATATTCACGGATACGGATTTATTTGTCATCCCTACTTACAACAGAAAGGAACAACTAAAAATTTTAGATATCGTTTGGATTATATATTTAAAACTGCACTCAAAATCTATTCTAAATTATGAGTTAAACTAAAATAAATAAAAATTATAAAAAAATTGTTTATATTCTTATAGATATAAAATCTAGATACCTGGATATGTTATCATACTTACAACTTTTGAAAAGTAAGATAAGCTGAAAATAGTTTTTTATATCTTCTTCGTATTAGACCATTAATAAACTTTTTATACCAGGATAATGTAGACAGAGTCTCCCCTTATGGCCTTAATAAAGAATAATATGTTTTAAGTCATTGTTGTCTGATACAAAGAGTTATATGTTTTAATTCAATATCATTTGATCCAAAAATTTAAACTCAAAATGTCGTTACAGGCCTCTTCGTTCAAACTCTACCTTAAATGCTTAAATATTTTTATGGACCTCTTTTTTTATCAAAATCTTAATTAGGTGTCCAAATTCATGTTTTTGAAGATGTGAAATAATTAGGTCATTCCCGCTACTAATGTACTAATCTTGTTAAGTATGTGTTGCAAGTCAATTTTTTTATTTTATTTTATTTTAAATATTATTTATGTTATGTATCATATTAGTATTGTGTCATGTATCAAGTTAGTACGAGGATACGTGTCAAGTCATTGTATGAATCTCAATTTAATTCATATATATCTTTATCTCAAAATAATAAATATATGACTTGATTTAAAAATTTTAAAAAAAAATAGGAGTTGACATGTAATATATGCTTAATGTTGTTAGTATGCAATAAAGACTTAATTTTTACATATTTTCAAAAATATGAATTTAATTGAGATTAATAAAAAATTTAAACTTATTCGAGATTTTGATAAAAAAAGAAGACCAAAGAAGTATTTTAAACTAACTTAATAAAGATATAGTTATTCAACTGTCAAAACAAAACCAAAAATTATAAAAATAAATAACTTAATTGCATCTTAAAAATCATTTGTGTACTTTAGACAACTTCTTACACATTTTATTATAGGTTAAATATATTTTTGGTCCATATACTATTACCAAAAATTGGAAATGGGCCATGCTTGAAACTTTGAACCATTTTTATCCTCGTTCTTTCGAAAGTAATACTTTTAATCTCTCAAATATATCGACATTAAAATTTTGTTGACTTGTCAACGTGACATTTAAAATTATTATTTTTAAAAAAATAAATTAAGAAAAATGATATTTTTTTAAAATTTAAATTAAGTTATAAAAATTAAACGTTAAATGTTACATCTTGTTAGATTCATATTCTTCTCCAAAAGAAATAGGCATTTAGTGTTCCACTTTCCCCTCTTAACTGGTCACTCAATCTCATATCGTCTTCTACCAAACCAAAGCCACCATCACCAGAAACCTCATTGTCACCGCTACACACACATGTGCTTCCTTTATTCTTCTTTTTCCTAAAATGAGGGAAAGCATTCATTTTTTACTAGAGCCATCAGCAACGACGCTATCGCCATCAGAGCGCTTGTCAATGTTGTTGCTAGATATGCCAACTACAGTTGCCAACGTTGCCAGAACAACTCCTTCCTCAACTGCATTTCTCCTCCACTTAAAAATTCAAGAATGATTTGGCAACCCTGCCCTCCTTCCTCATCATGCTACATAGAACCACCATCGAAGGCGTTAAGTGTTTGGGTGTACTCCTTCCGATCCCTAATTGCAAGCCCCATTTGTTGTAACTTTTTTTGTACTCTAAAATTACTTATTGGGAGTTCAAGTTCATGATTTAGCATGAATTTGGCACTAAAAAAAATAGAATTACAAACGAATGTATTTTTGTGGATAAATTGGAACTACCGCGAAATTTTAATATTTTAATATTTTAATTGTTGATAAAAAAATTCGTCGGTAATATAAAAGAATAATCCGTCAGAAATACATATTTCCATTATCGAGGAAAAAAATTCTTCGATATAATTTGTTGTTAATAAAAATTTCAATAATCAACAAAAACATTTGTCCATAAAATTCGTTGATAATTACAAAACTGAAAATTTGTCGATAATTTAAATTTTTTGTTATTGACAAGTTTACCGATGAATAAATCCACTAGTAAAAGGAGCATGAAATTTCTTGCCCAAAATTCAACTTAATAAGGTGCGCCAAAATTATAAGAGAAGAAGAAAAAGAGAAGAAAAGAAGAAGGAAGAAGAAGAAGAAGAAAAGAAGGAGAAAAGGAGGAGAAGACATTGGACACACTGCGATGGCAAGGCCTTAGAAAATATAATTTCTCTAATATAGATACAAGAAGATAATTGGTGTGGATGATGCCACTGGAGAAAGAGAACATAAACTTGGATCGGTGCCCATAAAAAAGGTTTATCACACTCTTGATACCATATTAGAATTTAATATATTCTTACATATAAATAGAATGTGATGAAACTGAATTTAAAACAAAATTCTATATACACTAACACTCCAGAACAAAATTCTTACTTTCGTGAAAGCGTGACCTTGAACATTGGCGGAACTTTATTATGACTAAGGAGAACCACGGCTTCTCCAAAAGTATTTTTAATTTTATTTTTTATATGTAATTTTTATATTTTAAAATTATATTATATATATATATATATTATTTATGTATTTTTATTGTTTAAAAAATAAAATAAAAATCAATTTGATAGATGTTCGTTAATAAAAAGGATTAGGATTTTGCCTCTGTATATAAGGTTCTTTTCCAGTAAGTTATCAAGAACGTATGAAAGTAAAAAGAAAGATAAAAAGATAATCGGGAAAGAAATGGAAGAACAAAGAGATCGAGGAAATGTATTATTACAATATATCTCATAAATCAATATTAGTATTCTATTATGATCCATGTATTTTAAATTTATGATTCTCTTATTCCTATTAGTATGTTTTTCCTAACTTAAGTTTTCTCCAAATTAGTATGAACCCTAATCAAGATTTTAGGAATTCTTTTATGAAATTGGCATGAACCATGATGGTAGTTTTTCTCATATTAGTATAATTCTAAATTATGAAATTTAAGAATTTTGTATTTTCAGTTTAAATTTGTAAAACTTTATGAATGTATCTAAGTTGCATTACAAATTTTGTTACACATAATGAATTAGTTAAATAGTTTTAAATTAAAATAAAAATGATGAAAAATATTAGAAATTGAGAAGTACATCGTAAATCAATATAGAAAAATAATTTAAGTAGAGAAAATAAAAATTTTATTTATTTAATTAAAAAAATAATTTATATATAAAAAAATTTAATTTGACACCCTATAATTTTTCTTCGAGTTACGCCACTTACCTTAAATCAACCTTTCCAAATATTTATTATCGAAAAATCTAGTTATTACACTAATGATCTTTACAGAAAATGTTCCTGAGAAAGCAAGATCAAAACAATTAATTTTTTAACAATTGAAACAATTAAATATAGATTGAGAAAAAAATATCTATAGAGTTATATTGATTCACCTTAAAAAAATTACATATCAACTCAATCACAATCAATCTAAAATAATTTATGATATGACAAACCCTGAAAAAAATAGAATGGAAAACTTCATTTATATGTTTCTCATACAGTAACAATGAAATATTTCTTATATATTAAATGTAGTGATAGTTAGGGATGGTAACGCAACGGTACGGGTTTTGCTATCCTATATTTATTCTTATAAAAAAAACTTATCCTCGTTCCCAAATTTAATGGGTATTAAACTTTTGTCTCATTCTCATCCCAAATGGATAATGGGTATAATTTCGTACTCATACCTGTATCTGTTTTCTTACTACTCCAATATTAATTTTAATTAATTTTTATAAAAAATAAAAAATTACAGTAAAGGAAACATAATATTATCAAATATTTAATATTGGACGATGGTTTTTTCTTCGATATCAAATACTTTGAAATAAATTATAATTGTTTATATTTTATATTAGAATACCAAATAAAATTTCATGAAAACTAAAACATTTATTAAATTTGCAAACTGCAAACATTAATGAAACCTAGTTGATAAAATTTAAAAATATAAAAGGAAAACAAAGATTCAAATTAAAATATATTTTAAATGTTTGTTTACTTCAATTTTTAAAATTCTAATGAATCTATTTTTTATACACTAATAAAAGTTATAATACATCACTCGATCAAAATAATGCAAAGAACAAATAATAAACATAATAATAAAATTTTGACATAGATCTTGTATATTTTGAACTTCAATGTATGTTGGATGGTGATAAAAAAATATTCATGACAATTACATTAAATTTTTATATTGTAGTAAATAAAATTTATTTATACAATTATAGTGAAAAATTACAGTATGATTGATAATGAGTTAGAAAATACAAAATAATTAGATAAAATATATCAAAATAATATTGTACATGATAAAAATAAAAAACAAATAAAAATATTAAAAAATTAACAAATGTGTGTCTTAGAAACAATTTGAAAGACTATTGAAAGAAATCACACAAATGAAAATAAATGTATAATTAAGGGTATAATAAGATGAAAAATACCTTACAGATCTAAGAAAACTTTTCAAATATTAACATACATACTCAATGGTTGAGAAATAAATGAAAATTGTTTTAGCGAAATAAAAGTTCATCAAATGAAAAAAAAATTAATAATAATAAGGAAAGATTTTTTGTTATATTACCTAGTAAATGAAAGGTTTATGCTATTAAACACTTAAATTGAGAGTATTAAACATTCTAGGAAAATATATAATAAATAAAAATATTAAAAAATAATAAAAATATTCAAATTGTGAGACATAATTTTTTTTTTAATTCGCATACATCATTTTAACATAATTACATAAAGATTATGATAAGATGAAAAATATATTGGAGATGCGAATGAGTTTCATGACAAACCAAATAATTAGAAGAAATAAAAAAGAAATTATATATATATATATATATATATATATATTAATTAATTACGAA
>Ga0214545_1001464_pt1 | contig 44151 bp, 35 predicted proteins | sample CNSS4metaG_FD_160064 | JGI IMG/M metagenome (GOLD analysis project Ga0214545, IMG submission 160064) | Root nodule microbial communities from cowpea collected in UCLA plant growth center, Los Angeles, California, USA - CNSS4 | ecosystem: Host-associated > Plants > Roots > Nodule | place: USA... | reverse complement strand
GGTGAAGGGGTGGCGACGTTTGGGTTGTTGGGGTAGGAGTGGGTGGGGGGATGGGATGGTGGACAAGGGTGGGAAAGGTGGAGGTGAAGTTGTGAGGGGGGATGTGGGTTACGGGGAGGTAGTGAGGGTTGTAGGGTGGTGGGATATGAGTAGTGTGTAGGGTGGTGGGTATATTGTAGGGGACCTGGGTGGTGTGGAGGGTGGTGGTGGGGGTAGGGGCGCGGTGTGCCCTTGTAGGGTGGAGGGGAAATGAGTGGGATGGGTTGAGGGGATGGGTGTTTGTTGGGTGGTGGTGAAGGTGTGAGGGGTGGGATTGTACTCACTTTCTTCTTCTGTGGGCTGGAAGGCCGAGGACCTCGCAGCTTCAGATGCCTCCTTGGCCTTTCCATTCTGAGTGGGATCGACCTCGATCATTCGCCTGAGGCGAGAGTTTTCCTGCTGCAGTGCCTCCATCTCATCAGCGTTGCGCTTCTTCAGATCATTTTGGCTTGACCGTTAAGGATGGCGGCCAAATCCGGGGTGATGTTAGTGGGTCCTGAAGGGCCAACGTCAGCTTGCTTGTTAGCTCCAGCTCTACTACGGGTTGAAACCATCTTCGGAGAAAAACGGGTAGTAAGGTGTTGTCTCGTGCCCCACGGTGGGCACCAATTATTCCTGCAGAGAACAAATAAGATCAGTTAGGCACAAGTATCACCTTACCCATATCCGCTATCTCCTCGGTTGGCTTCTTCCCCTTTGGCATATATCGGCTTGGACCCGGGAGGGGTTACCTGCAGAAGGGACTCAGAAGCTTAAGTCAGTCAAAGCTCTCAAAAGTCAAATCAGGTGATTAATGGAGTAATGAATGCGTCCCTTTAATTTGCGGGGTCCATGTATATTTGTAGATTATTAATTATGTTTGCCCATCGCATGGGCTGGGCCCTGGTTTGGGTCATAGGTGGGCTTGGCCCAGGCCCTTAGTCTTGACTGTTGGGGACTTACTAGATATTAGGGGGGCCTTGATTTTACTAAGTATTTTAAGGTGGTCGACCTAAACCGAGAACTTCCTTTGGCAGCTTGTGCTGCTATCGCTCATACGCTATCCTAGGCGGTTCATTCCTTTTGGTATCTTAGGTTGCCGGTTCAGGCCGGTTAGGTTTAGGTTAGCGTAGACTGTTTACTTGAATGATTTCGCGTGTAGGTATGGTGATCGTTTATTATTATTACTTGGTTAAAATGGTTCGGTGTGGTACAATTTGGAATGTAGCAACTTTGCAATTTTCAGAACTTAGTTTGTCTTATTCATTTGAAATTGTCACTTCTTGATTTCATTACAATTACGCAAAATAGAACTAACAACTTTACACAGTTGAGAACATGTAATTATACCAAAAGCAATATCATTCATTCATGAATAAAATTACAAGCACAGAATTATAATTATTCAACCTAGCCAAGGGGAATTAAAACCCCTCAAAACCATTACATTCATTACAACCAGAAAACCTATCACAGCTAATGACAATTGCTTTCGTTTCTTCCAAACCCTCAATGAATTTTCCATATAAGCCATATTCTTCCTTTGCCTAACGATAATGGCATCTCACTCATCAGCACCCTCTTCGTAGCACCATTTGAAAAAGTTACACCCCAACACATCTTCACCTTGTCTCTGCAAAACAAAAAAACAACAGGAAACATATTCAAATATCATAAACCACATTCTTAAAACGGAAAGTCAAACACTAGGAAACAAACCTTAAAGTTCACACAGCCCCAAAATTGTTTACCCAAGTTCTTTGTATACTACAAGAAAAATAGTAATTATCGACAGTCATAATCTGTCGGTAATACCACAAATATGTCGGTAATGATGTTTTACCAACGGATTTCTAAAGGTAAGAAATCCGTCCGTAAACACATCATCGGTAATGCTTTACCGACGAATTTCAAAAGTCCGCTGGTAATTTCTTTGGACTAGGTTTATTTGTTAGTTTAACATTCCACAATACCTGCATATCAAAATCTCCAATACAGACAATTTAGCATTCAAACATTCCAGCATTCCATTATATCAAATATGATATCATTATCAAACTCCATCACAATATAAAACATGGAAAATATGACACACTATTTATAAAACAGAAAATAATATGTAGCATAGGAATATGTTTGCCAAATGTTACATAAGCACGATCAATACCAAGTAAGCATAATTGTACACAAGTTTATTAAGTACATGCTGAAGAAAGTATTTCTTAAGGACATGAAGAGCTAATAATCTTCATAATCAGGAGAAGATTCTTCATTCAGATCCTCTTCATTATTTGGTTGCTGAGAATGGGGTTGATGGATTTCAGAGTTTTGTTGAGTAGGATTTGATTGTGGTGTCTGTGGCTGTTGAAGACGAGCCTGAGCATCAGGGGGAGATATTGTAGGACTAATGATTGAAAGGATCGAAACTCGAACCTCAATTGCTCATTTTCCTCCAAGCTGCGTGAAAGATGATGCCTAATATTATTGAGGTCCTCAGTATTAGGAGAGGAAGAAGGTGGTAGTTGGTTGCTTTCATTTGACCCCGTATATTTTAAAACCAATTGACCAACCCCATAAAGTCTTCCTTTCTTTTTTCCTCCTACTGTCTCAATCCAACACCTAGTCCTGATATTCTCAACCTGTGTAGGATCAGCAGAGGAGTGCTCTTATGTTCCATCAGCACATGAGGAAACCTCATATCTAACTTGAGAAAGCCTAGTCTGAAATTCTTCATGTAAGTAAAAAATGAACAATTATTATTATGTGGTGGAATACATATATAAGTTTAAGAGTAAATAATATTGAACAGTAAAAGAGACTTACATTTGTCCTCCTAGACCTCTTATCCACATACTCGCCAGTAACCTTCCGTATATGTGTCTGCTGAAAGACTTCATCAAGAAACACATGTCGTCCCAACTCACATGCCTGTAACAAAATATGTTGTAATGTTATATTTGATCTGATTTCAAACTCTAAAAAATGTAGTTCAAATGTGACAAATACAAACAGTTAAGGTGTATACCATACGAAGGGCATACTCGTTAGTGGCAATGGATCCACCTGTGTGTAGGGCCCCACCCGTTTCAGAAGCTCTATTCTTTTTTGCTGCAAAATATTTGCTCCAATAACTTGGAGAATTCCAATGTTCTAGCAGCCTTGTTCACACATCATTAGGAATCCATTTTGGCCTTTCTCTAGCCGTTCTGGCGTCTCTAAACAGCTCAGATAGACGATGAGAAGCTCTGCTGTTGAAATTTCTCTTAATTGCAATTTCATGCTCTAGTGCCCACTCAACTCTCCTCTATAACAACACAATTTAAACATATAATACATTATAAGTATATTAAGTATGGAGTAGTAATTAACAACTTAATTTACCTATATAATAAGTTAGAACACATTACCTTGAAGCGTTGCTAGAAAATATCCTTTTCTTTTTCAGGTATTGATCCCCATGATGGCCAAGGGTTAAGAAATTGTTGCTTGATTGTCTTTGTGATAGCCTGTGAAGCAACTCTAAATGGAACAAACCTATAATTCATGGAAAATTGTTAAAAGATTAAAGAAGTTTCATAATATAAACAATGACAATAACTGAATTGAAATATTACCCTCGACCGACAGGTTCAATCATCGAGCAGTCCTACAAAGGAGGGTCATGTTCTGCATATAAATTAGGATCAATCATAGGCTGAGGGGCAACCATATCACCTGCAATTGGGGATGGTGCAGACTGCTAACCAACAATAGAATATGGGCCACCAATCGAGGCTGGGGATGGTACAGTATGAGGTGAAGGGGATGCTCCAATGTCTACAGAAGGGGTATGTAACCTTGTGTATGAAGCTGAGGAAGATGAGGATGGTATATGTGAGGGTGGTACAAAAGGGGGCCTGGGAGCAGCCGCAAGGGTATACAACCCTGTGGGTGGAGGTTGAGAAGATGAGGACGGCATATGAATCGCTGGGATAGAAGTAGGGTTATGTAACCCTGTGGGTGGAGGTGGGGAAGATAAGGATGGCATATGTAAGCCCAGGGTAGGAGTGATGGGTCTGACTGGAATCCGAAGCACATAATTATTTCGTCTCTTTCTTTGTTTTGAAATACTTTTCCCCTTGTCAATGGGGGGTGGTCGAGGTGGATCTCCCGATGACATGGCGTATGTAGTTTATGATCTCAGTGTCAAACAAATTATGGTGGTGTATGATAACAAACAAATATACCAACAACTTAATAAGTATTCATTAAACATATTAAAAATGTTGAAGTACAACCACAAAAAGTTCTAATGAAATGACAAAAATAAACAAACATATTAAAAGTTCAAGTAAAAAACAAAAAAGACAAAATTAGTCATTAGCATCATTGTCATCCTCATCGTCCTCCTCCTCTTCCTCCACTTCTTCTTCTTCAGTTTCATCTTTTTCTTCATCTAGCTTTTCTTTCTCCTCCTCTTCTCCTTCTTCTCCCTCTTCTCCCTCTTCTCCTTCTTCTTCTTCTTCTTCTTCTTCTTCTTCTTATTCTTCTTCTTCTTCTTCTTCTTCTTCTTCTTATTCTTCTTCTTCTTCTTCTTCCTCCTCCTCCTCTTGTTCCAACTCTTCATCATCACCTTGTATGTGATGAAATCCAGATACATGTTCTACTTCAATTACTTCGTTTGCATGTGACATTTCATCAACTTGGTAAGGGACATCGTCTTCCACCTCATTTGATTCAATGCGACCTCTCGACTTTGTTTTAATTGCAACACACCAACCACGGTTGTCTTTTCGAGATGGTGGATATTGTACATTATATACTTGTCTAACATTGTATGCCAAAATAAATGGATCAAATGGTTGGTACCTTGAAGTCATGTGAATGTCCACAATGTTATATTTAGGATCCACTCTTGTACCTTTTCTTGACGGATCAAACCATTCACACAAAAAAGTACAACTTTCTTCGGTTTATTAGAAGTATTGTACTCTAGTTCATATATTTTATGAATGATCCCATAAAAATCATCTTCACCTCATTTAGTAAGGCCCTTGACATAAACACCACTATTTATAGTCTTTTTCCCTTTGCTCCATGTGTTAGTATGGAACTTGTACCCATTCACGAAGTACGTGTGCCATTCTTTGACACATTTCATGGGCCAATTTGATCAAATTTGATAGAGGTCGTACCCCACCAAATTAAAACACTTAAAATGCAATATATGAAAGTGAACCAAGTCGTCTCCCAACGACCAATATTTTCATTCAAAGCTTCAATTTCAGATGAACACAACAATAACACAAGGGGGGTTGGCAGATTTACGGATGAAACACACAACTGAAAACTTAAATGCAGACGTCTAAAATCAATGTAAAAGCAACATTGATTCCTTGCTTCAAATGAACATCCACCAATCACGGATTACAACTCAAAATGGTTATATTAACTCTCATAGAACCCGAATTAACTACTAAGCGCAAATTAACCCGAACTCAAGTTCAATTAAGCAAAGCACACATCCGTAAATCTGCTATAGTTCACTAAGCATGAACACACAATGATTCCACTCTGCAATTTAAGCAAAAACATAATGGTTTCCTCATTTAAACCCAAACACAAATTCAGAATTCAGAGATTAACATAACTCCACCGAACAAAACACTAATCTCAAGGTTTCAATCCATTATCTGCAAAGAATCAACACATAAACTTAGTTCCTCATGGAATCCGAATAAGGCTTAAACATAAATTTTGATTCAACCATCCAAATGAGTGCAAATTGATGCAGAAAACCTAAATTGGTGCAGGAATCGAAAATGAGCAAGGAAAGAAAGGGGCAACAACGAAAATAGCAACCAAAAATGAGAATACTTCAATATAAATCTTACCCAAATGGTAGAAAACGTTAATACAACTTCAATGTGCTTTCCAAGACTCATAAAACGTGAAAAATGAATGGAAAACGTGAAAAATTTGTTTGTGCCACCATGGGTCACCTTTCAAAGCTTAAAAAAACAAAAATGGAGGTTTGAGAGAGTGGAGAAGAAGAAGGAGCGGCTGGTCTCTTCCATGCAGACCTAATTTCGTGGTCATACCACCCCTGCCACTCATATTTACAAAACTGCCACTCATATTTACAAAACTGTCACTCTACCACTCAGAATTACAAAAATGCCACTCCTAGGCCTCTAATGTTGGCCCATTCACTCAGATGACGTGGAAATGACGTGGCAATGATGTGGTGACTCTCTTCAACTGAATATTGATGTCGAAACTCCAAAATTACTTCACCCAAATACCTAAAAATAATTAAAAACAAAAATTAGGCCAAATAATGTGAAATAAGTCCAAATTCGGAACAGTGACCCAATAAAGCCCAACAGATGAAAAACACTCTAAAGATGAACAATTAAGCACTAATCAACTGTCTAATGGGTACACAAAGGCTAGTGGAATGGAAGAAAATAATGACTCATCAGAACTTGTACCCATTCACGAAGTACGTGTGCCATTCTTTGACACATTTCATGGGCCAATTTGACAAATCTCTTAGGTCTTGGTTCCTAACACTTAATGGCTCGTTATAAACCTACAAATATAGAAAGATAGATGTGGAATTATGATACATTAAAATCCATTTGTTGTATAATTAATTGTACAATACATACTTGATATTGGAACCATTCAGGAAATTCTGAATGAATACGACCAGAAGCACTGGTCTCAAGTATTTACAAGAACATAAGGAATGAGCTGACAATGGTAAATTTTTAGAAACTTATATATAATTAACCACAAAGTTGTTCACAAAGGAGGATATAACTTACTCAAGATATGGTTTGACTTCAGTGCAATTGATTAACATATGAACATGAGCAAATTTGAACTCGGCATCAGTTAACCAATGAATCGATTCTCTCCCTGCATGTCGACCTTGTTGTTGAAAAACAGACAACGTTGACACATCTCTTTGACATTCAACTTCATTCCTCCAATTGCGTGGTGACAACATGAAGTTGTTGAAGTAAAGAGAACAAAAGTATGTTGTCTCACGGTGTAAATAAGATGCACAAATAGAACCTTCAACTCTGGCTTTATATTTTATTGATCATTTTGAATCACCCATGAATCTATACAAATAAAAAAATACATCATGATGAAAAAAATTGGTGAATAATTAATTATAAATATGAATATAGATGTCCTTTAGTACCTTTCAAATGGATACATCCATCTGTATTGCACTGGTCCACCCAACAATGCTTCATAGGGGAGATGAACAGAGAGATGTTCCATGGAATTAAACAATCCAGGAGGGAATATTCTCTCTAATTTACAGAGAATAATTGGAATATTTTCCTCCATTCTTCTTAGGGATTCCTCTTTTAATGTTGTAGAGCACAAATCTTTGAAAAAATGACTAATTTCAGTAAGAGGATTTAAAACATGAATGGGCAAAGCACTAAATGCAGTAGGAAGTAATGACTCCATGAATACATGGCAATCATGACTTTTCATTCCATGGATTCTTCCCTTTTCAACATCAGCACATCTAGCCAAGTTGGAACTATAACCATCTGGCATCTTAAGTTCCTTTATCCACCGACAAACTGATTTAGCTTCATCTGGGGTTAAGGTGTAATTTGCTTTAGGCTTTAATATTTTCCCATTATCTTGAACCTTCAACTCCAAGTCTTTTCGCGTGCAATACAATCATAAATCCCTTCTTGCCTTCTCATTGTCCTTTGTCTTTCCCGTCACATTCATAACAGTATTGAATATGTTCTCAAAGAAATTTTTTTATATGTGCATTACATCAAGATTATGCCTTAACAAATTATCTTTCCAATATGGAAGATCCCAAAAAATACTTCTTTTGTCCAATTATGCCACTCTCCATATCCATCTATCCTTGTTACACCATTTTCAATGACTTTTGGAAAATGTTTCACTCTTCTCCAAACTTGTAATGGTACCAACCTAGGAGGTGGCCCATCTGTTTCAACTTGGCCTTTTCGAAAGGCTTTAATATTTCTCCTAAAGTAATGGTCATTAGGTAAGAACCTACGATGTGAGTCAAACCAACAACTTTTGTGGCCATAATTTCACGTGAATGACTTACTATGCTCCATGCAATGCGAACAAGCTAATCTACCATGTGTGCCCCAACTAGATAACATCCCAAAAGCAGGGAAGTCATTAATAGTCCACATCAAACATGCTATCATCATAAAATTTTGTTTCCTTGAAACATCATAGGTCAAGATACCAACCCACAACTTCTTCAAATCATCAATTAAGGGCTCCAGGTAAACATCAATAGAGGCCTTTGGATTGGATGGCCCTAGTATAAGACAACTCAAAAACATATAAGGTTTTGACATACACATTTCAGGACGAAGATTATATGGAGTAACAATCACGGGCCAACAAGAATATGGTGAAGATGAAGCCTGGATGGAAGGGTTAAATCCATCTGAACATAGACCCAGTCGCACATTGCATGGATCAGACGCAAAGGTAGGATGTTTATGATCAAAGTGCTTCCAGGCTTCACCATCAGATGCGTGGCGTAGCATTCCTTGACTTTGGTTATCATGATGCCAAGTCATATGTGGCGCGGTTTGCATAAAAGCTAACATTCTTTGTAATCTTGGGATTATAGGCAAATAGAACATTGACTTAACTACAATTGGTTTTTTGCGCCTTGATCCCTGATGAAGTGGGTGATATCTTGGTTTGTGACAAAATTTACATTCAAGCAATGCTGCATCTTTTTTTCCACTATCATTGTCATAAAAGAGCATACAACCACTCACACAACAATCAATCTTCTTAGCCTTCAATCCCAACTTTGATACTAACCTCTTAGCGTCATAATAACTCTTTGGCAAGCTCATATTTGGTGGTGTGAGATCTAACAAAAGTTTGGTGAAAGTCTCTAAGCATTGGTTGGGAATATTCCAATTAGACTTATAAGATAGAATTCTAACACATACTGACAATTTAGAGTCTCTCGCCCCTTCAAATAAAGGTTGATTTGACTCCGCCAACAAATTATAAAACCTTTGTGTGGATTCATTAGGACATTCTTCTATGTTAGTGTCGTTGGGTTGTTGGGTTTATTGAAATTGACACAAAGCGTTATTGACCATCTCTTCCATGTCACACAATTGCTTCATTTCTACAGTTTGTACACCATCTCTAGGGACATAATTATCACCTTCATGTAAATCAATAGCTTGCATATCTTCACCGTGTAATGTCCAAATCCAATAATTTGGTATGAACCCTTTTTTATTAAGGTGAACTTTGACAGCCTCATCTATCAAAATCCTTGTACAGTCACACTTAATGCAAGGGCATCTAATCCCACCTTCAAGTTCAAAATATCTAGATTGTCTTGCTACTCGGACAAACTCTTCAACGCCTAAGACAAAAGACTCCTTCAACCCCCCTTCTACCACTATAACAACGATCACACATCCAAGCACAATTGAAAGAAGGTTCGCCCATGTTCTATAAAACAATAAAGGCCTTAAATTAGATTGTTAAAGTGAAAATTGGAATTAAGTGGAGCAATGTGGGGATATATCTCATTTATTGTGTAAGATATCCAAATAGAAACCAAACATCATTGTCCTAATTGGAATGCAAGTCCCATGACTATGCAGACCAAAAATAGTAATTGGAATAATCGATTATTCTAGAGGCTTTTCTCAAAAATCAGTTTTAATTGAGATAATCGATTAATAATCGATTATTCCAGTGAGTTTTGCAAATAAATAAAATTCTCTTAGTGCTTTACTACATGGGTTTTGCCTTTTGACTCTTGACATACTAATTTAATTATTTCAAATAACATACACATATTACAAAACCTAAATAACTAAACCCATAAGTCTTTAATGTATCTCTTGAATCGAAGCATTCTTTTAAGTCTTCAACATTTTTCCATGCATCATCATCAAGTCTTCCATACTTCTTCATAAGTCATCATCATCATCAAAACTCCTTATTGGAGGAAGATGTTCATCTTCTTCTTTTTGTCAACACCTACTTCGCATTCCCAACCTCCTTTCCCTTCTTCCTCTTCCTTCCACCCCCCTCGTCAAACCTCTTGCTCAAATTACAAAGGTTGTTTTCAATACTTAACTATTGTGACTAAGAGTTCATAAAGCAACAACCTTACTATTATGCTAAGGTTCATTTTTGGGAAAAGGGGAAGAAAAAAGAAGCTGCTAAAATTAGCAATCCAATCCCATTACAGGTACAAACTTTTCATTTAGAATTACATTACTATTATTAGAATTACACCAATCCAAATGCATATAACAATTCAAACAATCTCAAATTGGACTAAGCATTAATCAGCCATAATCAAATCAAAAACAGAACGGCAATCAAACCAAAAACAAAATATACAGAGAACGGGATAAGTGATCACCTTCCAATGGCTCTGATATCTTGCAAACACACTACAACTTCAATGCTTTGGGACCAAAATCAGTGCTTTGGACCAACAGACGTGGAAAGACCGAACACAATCTCTTACAAATCAAAGAACCATGTCAGAATAAGTAGCACGGATCAGCATTGCAAACACCAGAACGAATTAAACTCACCAAAACGACGGTGAGGGTTCGAGAACGCGGTGGTCGACGAGAATGCAAAGACATTGTGCTTCCTCCACTAATGACGAACTTGTGTCCTGAACCCAGACCCACGGTGGCAGCGATGAGGTGACGACACCAGAGAGGTGATGGTAGCGGCGTAGTGACGGCAGCAGCGCAGTGATGGTGGCGGTGCGGTGACGGTAGCAACAAGGTGATCAGCAGCGACAGGGTTTCTAATTGGCTTTTTGGGGGAATAGCAGCGGTGGTGGCACGGTGGATGGCAGCGGCAACCTCAACGCACCGGCAAGGTGAAATGCGGCAGGGTGGCCCGTGATGTTGGATCGATTTCGCGGCAGGGTGGCGTTCGGGTTCGGGTGCACTGTTGCGTTTTCGTGGTCAAATGAAATTGGGGGAGGAAGAAAGTGAACTTGGGTTCTAATATTAGGTTTTTATTTACCGAAGGATTAAATCTGTCGGTAATGTTGTCAATTCTTTACCAACAGATTATCCCGTCAGTCCATGCTTGTCAATTCTTTCTTCGACATTACCGACGGACATATCCGTTGGTAATGTTGTCAAGTCATTGTCCATCGGTAAATCCGTCGGTATTGATAATTTACCTTATTCGTCGATAATTCGTATTTTTCTGGTAGTGGTAGTTCTAGCTATGTGCACCACTACAATGTCTCCACAATCGCAAATGGGGGTACGCTTGAACCTAACTATTGCAAGAAGAAGAAGATGCCCCACGAGACATTCCTTTTCAGCTGAAGATGGATGGAAGGCAACCAGAATTCACAAATCACAAAACACAAACCCTAACCTATCCATTATAACCTTTGGTCTATACATACAGTACAACGACCACATCATTGAACAATGCTCCACGTCATAGAAACAAACCACACTGGCCACTCTTCCATTAACTATTTAGACGGAGTTAAGGAAAAGGATCTAATTGAATGAAATTAACGAAAGGTAGGACCAAATTGAAAACAATTTCAAAAGTAGGACAAAATTGAAAAAACTTGAGCAAAACTAGGACCAAATGACTATTTAAGCCTTATTATTTTGAATAATTTTTATTATTAACAATGCATTAAAAAACCTTTTCATTGGAAGGTGTGTTTTAATGAGTTGGGATACACACCGATTTGTAATACGAAGAGGTTTATAGTGTTTCTTGAGCAGTGATAAATGTTTATTTCTAATGTGGTGCAATCATTGATGTTTATTAAATATTTAATATTTAAACTTTACATTAAATTATCTTGGAATGCGTTTATTTCCAATGTGGTGTACTCATTGATGAAAACCATTTAATATTTACTCTTTACGTTAAATTCTTTTACACAACTATTTAATTTAATAACAAAAGTTGTTGTATGCAAGTGACGTTTTCATGTGTAATTTAGAAGGAAACATGTTTCAAAGATTAAATCTATTTTTTTAAGTAAATATATTTTATAAATTCTTTAACATTTTTTTACAATTATTTTAAATTTTTTAACATTTATTTATAGTTCTTTAACACTTCTGGTTTTTAGTAATTTGATTAAAGAACTTAACAATTTAATTAATGACTTTGTGAAAAGTATATAATGTGAAAACAAAATACACATAACTGCACATGGAGATCAATAACTACAAATATTATAAGAAGTTTAAATTAAAATTACATATAAAGTACAAATTTTAGAAGAAATTTAATGGATAGATAACTTTGACATGTATGCTTGTTTTTTCACTTTCAACTTCGAAAACAACTTCACGATGATCCTCTGCAGATATTTTATGATGTGCAGAAAAAATTTTCCAGCCAGCTCCTATCTTAAAAAATGTTGGTCTTATGATCAGGTTACATTGGACTTCGTCCCTTGGTCCATGGAGCACAACAGTTGAAAGTCCACTCCTGCGAAAATAACTCGCAAAGTCTTTTTTCAAATACTGCAAACAGAATGTGAAAATATATTACTTATTAATAAGGCATTCAAATAAAAATTAAAAAATAAAAAGATAAGAGACTAAAATATCTAACCAAGTGGTTGGCTTGATAGTAATATCTCGACAGTGTAACTTGAAAATGAATTAACTTTGACATAGTTAGCGGATGACGGATTGCAATATTGTTTAGGAAGTTGGATCAGATTTTTGAGTCTGAAGAACGTCTAGAGAAGTGGATTTGGAAAGAACAATTTCCAACATATTTTAACATAAACAATTTGTCTGACCTAGCCGCATAGAAAGATCTTAAATCATCCCAGTCTTGGGTAATCATTGTCGTGTCAATATCCGTGTTGTATGTAATGTTTTGTGAACATTACATTTGTAATCAACAATGGTCCATAGTGAACCAATGTCCTTCTTATATCGTATTATGAACAGTCAGTCTATGAGTCCAAAATCCTTGACAAATTAGCAAGTTGAGAAAAAAGACAAAGAATTAAAGATAAAATAAAAATGTAATATATGGAGTGTGGAGTAAAAGATAAAAGATAAACTTGGTCTTTGAGAAACATAGTAATGAATCCGCCAATAATTGTAAGATAATTGTAAGATCCGAGAAATTTAATTAATTAAATAATTTATTTATTAATAAATGCGGGTAGCGGAAGCCTTTATGGTAATTAATGTTAGCTTTTATGACATAGAATGGTACTAGCTCAAATGGTTGAGAGTATATGATTGTGTTGAAAGGACTTGGGTTCAAGTCTTATGTATGTTAATTGTGTGTGGTTTTATTATTTATTATTTTTAATAATATTATGCTTGGTCATGATGGGTGATAATATAATCCTAGAATTTTAGGAAATTATCATGAAACATGAATTTGTTGAATTGGTTGTACACTTACTTTGGAAATTGAATAGTTGTGTGTTTGAACCTTGGCCTACGCAAAATAAAGAGCATTTACTATGCTAATTGAGTGAGAAGGAGAGCTAAATTGAGGAAGAACTAAAGAGGTCGTTGTTGATCAAGGGGAGACTTGGAGTTAGACTCTGTGATTTTAAGAGCAATTCAAAAGCAAAAAGGGGAATCAGGGTTAGGGAATTAGTGTTCCATCCTTCACCACTCCCTTCCATGAAGACCCAATTTTCAAAGGAAGTAATCCTATCTTTAAACTCTTCTTCCTTTTCCATTAAATCTTGTCTTGTTTCCTTCTCAAACATTTTGTACTCAATCTTTGTCAATTATCTTGCATTCCTCAACATGTGTTGCCACAACACACTTTGACTTTAAAATTCCTTTTAAACATCATTTAAGTCAAAGTGTAAGACACTCCTTTTGTGAAAGTGGCCAAATATCACAATTTTTGAAAATTCAAAGCCCATCTTCACACATATCATATCATTATCTACTGCATGGTGTTTATGGTTTTAATGCAATTATGTTTGATGACTATTGCAGATATGTGTTTGATCCTGGTGGATACAAGTTTTGGTTGTTGTGGACAGATCCTCTTCAAGACGGAGGGGATGATGAATCCACCCCAAGGCTTATAGCTTGAGTCAATGGCCTGACCCATTTAGTTATCTTTGTTCCTAATAAATATATGTTTTTGTATCTTTTATTTTCAAAACTAATGTTTGGGCCTTTATTTTGCAGCCCAATTTCCATTAAATTTCCTGCATGTATCTTTTATTGGATGTGCAACGTTTGAAGTCCAACATCTGCCAAATAATTCAGCTTCCCAACCTCTTTACGTGTTTGATGATGCAACAACGTGTTGATTGATTGGGCCGCAACTTCACACGTTCGCTCAGCCCAATTCATCTTTCAAGTGGAACCATTGTGCGTTAGGCCTTCTTCACCTCAAAAGCATGTCGCGTTGCCTTACGTCTTCTCAAAGTCCTTCTAGGGTTCCACTTCAACCTTCACAGCTCCTTATCCTGCCTTCACACGTTCCTTGTCATGATGATCATTGTTCACATTTTTGTTACTAAATGCTACTAAATGAAAGGTTGAATGCAAGGAGAAAGAATCATTCATGTAAACTTACTTAAGATTTCAACCAAAAACTATGTTCTTTTCATGATTTATGTTAGTTAGTTTGAAAAAAGCTTCAACACAAAGGTATAAATTTGGAGTCTTCATTAATATAAATAATGGTTTATAATCCTTCCACTATGAAGTGTTGATTTGTGTTGTAAGACCCGTGAAATTTAATTAATTAAATAATTAATTAATTAATAAATCCAAGTAGTGGCACCATTAGAAAATGGGCTTATTATGACAGGTAAAACGAGCTTATTATGACATGTACTCTGGTGTCATAGTTTCAGGAGTCATAGAAAATGTGCGCTTTTTATGACGTCATAGAAACCTGTCATAGTAAGTCAGACTTACTATGATAGGTAGTGCAAACTACGTCATAGTAAGTCAGATTGTTTTTTATGATTTTTTTGTTTTACCATTTTCCTTTCCATTCAATTCACTTGCAAATAATTTTCACACCACCAGACCAAACAATTCCAAACCAAACCAATTCCATACAGTTAAGTTGTCTAACAAACTCAAAAATTGAAACCTACAATCTTGACAACTTTTACAAATACTCTCAAAAAGATTGTAAGTACTATAAAACTGAGCTTTCTACAAGTTATCAACGACATTCAAAAGAAAGGAAGCCCACTTGGTTCTAATTTCTTCTTCTAAGATACAGATGGAATACCCTGCAACCTTGAATGAGCTTTCAAAGACCTACAAAAAGTAAACATTCATTAAATCATATTAATCATATTGGAAAGAAATAAAATAGAAAAAATGTCATTATGATTTTGGAGTAGTTGATGATTTTTTTCATAAGAAATGTCATTATGATGACTTTTCAATTGAAGTAATAAATAAATTTTCATTTTCAATATTATTAATAACTTCCTTTCATTACCTTTTGGGAATTTGGATTGCCTGTCCTAACATAAATCTCTAAAGTCCTTTCCAATCTTTTAATTCTTACAATGTAAATCTACTAAAATTCAAACTACACATTTTTAATCATAAAAGTCTTATAGAAAAAAATGTGATAAATTATAGCAATCTTGCATAGTTTTGAAAATCTGTAAGACTTTTTTTATATTAACATATAAAATAGTAAGGGCATTCTTTTGCAAAGCACTGCCAATTGCCTATTGATGGCTAAAGAAACTACTAAAAAGTCTTGTTAAATATACGAGCAGATTACTTATAATGAGTTCGAATAATTTTATTATATTTTGTAGGTTTTGAAAAAGGCAGATATGATCCACAAAAATGCAGTTCAAAGTATTTTGGCAAAGAGAGAGACATGTTTATATCAGTTCGAAAAACTTTTGTGGTAAGAAGACCTGCAATTTACTGCTCATTTATGAAGTTGCTACATAACACACTGGTCTAATTTTCATGTAACTCTGATGAACAGGTTCGATTAATTCACAGAACCATATCTAACATTCCTATATCTTCAAACCATGAACATCAAAATTTGAATGAATCCAAAACCAACCAAATTAAAATACTAAACCAAACGCAAGCATGGAATGAGTTTAATGAATTCATTCCCCTGCTAACAGAGAATAACAATGGAAGCACACATTAAAATGGCAAAGCATCTCTCACTCACTCCAAAGCAGAATCATAGTCCAACACACATGTGCAAACTAAGTGAACAAAAGAGGGAAAACCTGTCGAAATGGAAACGGTGTGCGAACGGCGTGTGAACGGTGCGCGAAGGACGCAACGATCGGTGCGATGAACGATGAGGCGAACAGAGTGGTGACGGCAACGTGAAATGAGAAGGTAGTGTGATTGTTTGAGAAAGAAAGGATACACGAACGGTGTTCGAACAACACGACGATCGGTGCGGCGAACGAAGCGACAAACAGAGCGGCGACGACAACGCGAAACGTGACTGCAACGTGACTGTTTGAGAAAGAAAGGATACTCCTGGAGAAATAGTGGAGACGAGAAAGAGAAATGAGGGGAGGAAAAAATTAGGGATTTAGAGATATTATGACAGGTTTCTCAAAATTTGTCATAATATATTTTTAACATAATTGCAATTTTTCCACCGCGTCTATCTACTATGATAGTTCCTTTGCACCTGTCATAAAAATTTCCCCTTTTCACTTATTATGACAGATCCCTTTTTACCAGTCATAATAATTATTACTTTTATTACAAAAATGCCACCAGTCAAGTTATTATGACAGGTGGCTTATATCTGTCATAATAAGTCGTCATTGATTTCCCTTTTTCCACTAGTGTGAGAGCCTTTATGGCATTAAATATTAATTGATGAGATGTGGAAAAGTACTAGCTCAAATGGTTGAGAGTACTTGATTATGTGAGAGGACTTGGGTTTAAGTCCTATGTATCCCATTTATGTGTTATTTAACTTATTATTATTTTAATAATATGTTTGATTATGATGAGTGATAAGTTAATCCTATATTTCTAGGAATTATCATGAAACATGAATTGGTTAAATGGTTGTGCATTGATGTGACATTGGTATGGTTTATGGGTTCGAACCTTGGTGAATCCAAACTAAACTCTCTTTTTGCTTTGTGGCTGCCATTGTTGAGCATTGTGAGAGGTGTGATTTTCAAAGAAAACCGTGAGTATTGAGTGAAGCAGGATATCCAGGTTAGGGGAGCTAGAACCGTCTACTTTAATTCGTAATTGCTTAATTGTATGACATATATGAATTATTTAATGTACAGAAACCGTCTAGCGGGGCAACTCATGTATTTGGAGTGATTTTTGGGTTCCTGAAGGGGGGACCGCCTGACGGCATAACCTTGGCCGTCGGGCGAACATGTTTACCACCCAGTTTTCTGGGTTTTGTTTGAATTTCCTGGCGGTGATGAACACCCACCAGGCGACGTGAGTCAATTTGACTCAATTTTTGGGGTTTTGGGGTTTCTGGGTTGATTTTGATCGGGGGAAAAGACATTACTAACTGTTTGTGAGTGATTAGAAGTCAGAATTCACTGAATTATATGTAATTGAAGGTTCGATTGGATGAAAAATTGTATGAACATGATTTTAGGGTTGATGATTTGGGATTATCAAAGTTGCACTAAGTTAAGTGGTAAATGTTAATGGAATTTCGTATATCGGAGGTTTTAAGAATGAACCGTGAACCTAAACACGTTAGTGCAACCTATTGGATCGTAAATCGATTAAAACCAGAATAGTTGTCGTTGGTTAAGGTTTGCAGGTGCAGGGAGAAGGTCTAGGTTTTTGAAACAGTAGGAACCGCCTAGCGGCACTTAGTTTGCAGCCAGGCACTATATCAGAGTTGCGGGCTTTGTGAATTTTTGTGTACAGTGGTGGTTGGGAAACTAATCTAAGTCATTTCAAGTATAATTTTTGGGGTTGGGAATATTATAGGGATTAGCCTAAGCTGAAAACTTGTGGCAAATGTTTTAAGGTTTAATGTTGATGTATTGGAATTTGAATGACTTAAAGTAATGGGGAATTGTATTTATGGAGGATTAGTTAGATCATATAGGTAAATCATTGTAATGGACCGGTGGTATGAGAGGTAAGAGTTCATAAATACATATAGAAGAGATTAGATAGATAAACTTGAACTTGTTAAGCCATGGGATAGGTCAAGGTTCTGAGATAAATCAGACCATATTATGAATGGAATGGTACCAATAGTGTTCCTAATTAAAATTGATTGTGGGTTCATATCAATGGTATAAAGCATAGAATTAACTTAAGGGTATGTGTGGCTAAGGATCTTAATGATATGATTTTGATGGAGAAATTCTTGATGTAGTAACTATGATGGTGGTAGTGTACTGTAGGCACTCTTATTGCGCAAAGATATGATAATTAGACTGGTTGAGTGACTATGTGAGTAAGGGTGTGAACAAATTGTACCTGATTATTTTAATTGTTAGCTCACCCTATCTGCTTGTGTTTGGCGATGATCGTGTACACTGTACACGGGAGCAGATGATTTTGCAGGTGGATCTAGTGAGGCGTAGATCCGGAGCATGGGTGATGAGTGCGTATTTTTGCCCCCATTTAATGTTTAATTATGGGTATTTAATTGAATTTGTGTGCTTAAAGATTGATTTAATTGGGATTTCCTATAAGTGGGTTTATTGAGCATGAGATACAAAAACATGTTAAAAATAGCTTTTTAGTTGCATAAATGTTCTTTGGATATTTTGAGGTGTGTTAGTGCAGTTGCAACTAGGTTGAGCTCATGGAGGTGTGGAAATAAATTGCTTAAAGCTTCATGACACCTTAAAGATAAATCCAAGAATAAGAAATTATCAAAATCACAAAAATCTAAGCCAAGCATTGCATGAAGACGACAAGAAAAGCTTGAAAAAGTGAAAAAGTTTGGCTAAACTAAGAATAGAGAAACAAAAAAATTGGACCTTGCGATTTTCTTTATCTTTATGATAGAAGATAATTTGGGAAAAATATATCTTTAGATATTTTATTTGATATTTAATTATATCATAAAATATTAAAAGATAATAACTACTAAATCTTTTTAAATATGATAAGATCTTCTTGAATCTTTTTAGATCCAAAACAAACAAATATATCTTGAAGATATTTGATTATTTAGAAGATAATTTGAGAAGATTGCAAATGGTTGATTTGGAAAATTAATACAAATATTAATTGGTGATAATTTATTAGTGGGCTAGCTAGGGAAATTATATTCATCGTCTTATTATCTTATGAATTTTAGGGATTTTGTAACCATTTTGGCTTATGAAACATGATTTTATATTTGACTTTATAAATTGAGATTTTGAGGTACTTTATATTGTAATAAAGTTTCAAAATTTCCCGCATTTTGTGTAATGACGTTTCAATAAATGAGGCGAATTTATTAGTTTCTTATTTTATTATTTTAAAATTCGTAATATCCGGATGAGATGTTACATGTGTTAGTAAAATGTTTGTTTGTTGCAGATAACAAAGAAGACAAAACAAGAAGAAAAAGGAAATATACAACCAATGGTGGTGAATGTAGCAACATATCATGTTTCGTTATTATAAGAAACTAAATTATTTAAAAATTTTATTACATAAAACTTTCCAAATCTAAGTCTTCAGAATATTCTCCAAACCTTTCATTTTTGAATCATTATTTCAAGTACATATACATTGTTATTTCAATTTCAATACACATAAATAATGAACTTGCATATTGATATACATTTTATTTTTGTTTGTCAGTACAAAAAAGTCGCAATGATCTATTGATGAAAATGATTATATAGAGAAAGTCATTAACTAAGTTGGATTACAATAAGTAATTCTTTTTCTAAATAATTGTTTCTTATGTCAATGAACTGAGTAAAATTAATTATTTTATTTTATTTATTGTGATACATTCACTACTATTATGGAAATGGCTTTGCAAATGTTGAGAACCAAATCAACAACTTTTAAAATATGAATGCAATATGTCATACGAATTATTGTAAGTGTTCTTTGTTGGTTCTTCAAGAATACACATCCAATTTAATTATTGAAAATGACAACATAAGTTTAATTTAATTGCAGTTGTTGAAAATAACATACAAAGCTCTATAAGTGGTATTATTCATAATCTTAATATCTCTAAATATTATGCATAATGAAATTAACAAGTAATGCAACTTCTCACAATGTTCAACTTCTACTCTATCAAATATGACCAGTGTTGGTATATTTCCATACATCCTAAGTTTTTTTATATGTATTGTGATTTCATAAAGTTGAAGTATTTAAAATTACTAACAATATATGTACTAAAATACAATTGTCCACAGTACCAAACTAGAAAGTCATTCACGTACTAATGGGAATGGCAAGAGTAATGATATTAATGAAATCGTAACATCTTTTGCATGTTAGTAAAGTTTACCAAACATATATTATTGTTGATTGATAATTATTTTATATCTATTATAAGTTGTTATTGTAAACTAATTTTCATAAGTGGAAGTTCTCAATTGGTAAATGACTATTATTATGTCTCTAAGAAGAAGGTTGTTAAATGTCCATTTAAAATGATATAATCACTTTAAAACAAATTTCATTATGATGATGAAAAAAGAACACAACGAAATGGTTCAAAAACAAGAAACCATTGTTCAACAATAGAACCCAATGATGGTAATTTCAAAATTCACTACAAAACCATATTTCATGTGTGACTTACTCTAAAATTGAAACCCCTAATCTCCTTAATTTCATTTCATTGTAAACAGGTAGCATTTCTAGAAAGGAACTATATTCAAAAGCTGAGTTGCAAAGTAAACACATTCTTAATTACATAACTTTATATTTCATGCATGCATTTGTTGCTAATGTTGTAATACCTTTGTCATTATGTTTATAAATAGTCAATCTTGGACAATCTTGCTTGGAATGCCAATACTATCAAACTAAAATGGGGTATGAAGAAAGAGAAGAGAAATCTAAAACCTTAAACCAAGTTGAATTTTCATTGTGTTACTAACTGAGGTTGTACCAGACCAAATAAAACAGTGTAAATGTAGTGCTTAGGAAGTGATCCTAAGTCGTCTCTAGTGACCAATATTATCAATCAAAGATTCTCAATACAACACAAAGTAGGGGGTGGCAGATTCAACACAAAATTAAAATTGCAGTTAAAGGTTTAATGAAACAGTGGTAAAAACATACTGACTACTTGATTCAAATACATTTAGGTCACAAAATTAACACCTCTGCCCACTCTCAATCCACTTGAACCTAACCCTCTAAGCGAAGGTTACAAACCAGTTTCAATACGCAATTAAGCAATGCATAGATCCATGAATTTGTGACAGCCAAGCTACAAACATTAAACATAAACATAGCCCAACCCAAAACACATGCATTCAATCTATAAATTAAGCATAAATAGAACAAATACATACATTCCACGAATTTAAGATAAAGAAAGGGCAGAAACAATAAAACCAACAGGACCTTAAAGCTTCATTGCATTTTTCTTCAAGGAATCAATACACAAAATTTAGCAAGTCATGGAAATGGAGCAATAAAACGGTTCAAGACGAAAATCCCTTATGGAGAATAATAAAAAACATAAATAACTAAAACAAAACATCAAACCCTAAGTTGGGTCATATGGAAATGTGAATTCAAGAACAAAACGAGATTGCTAAAGTTCAAGGGAATGAAAATGGTTGCTATAAAATAGAAAACGTAAACCCCATAGATGAGTTTTGTTATAAGTGGCTACAAATTAGAAAACGAAAATGTTTAAGCTTCCAAATGTGTGAAAAAACAAAACCCAACAATGGGTGTTGTTAATAATGCAAAAAATGTGAATAAAAAGTGTTAAAACGTGAAAACTAGGTGGGAGCCTCCATGGGTCACCAAACAAAGCTTCAAAACCTAAAAATGGAGTATATGGAAGAAGGTAAGGGCTGCCACACGAAAATGAAACCTAAATCTCGTGGTAACATCAATTCTGCCACTCAATATTACAAAACCACCACTATTGCTTTAGAATTACAAAAATGTCACTCTAGGCCCAAAATATTGGCTTAATGATGTGGACCAGCACGCCCTCACAAGTAACTCTCTCTCCAAGATGATTTTTTTTTCCTTTGTGGCACACTTTTTGACCTTTGTTGATTATTTTTACGAGTAGGAATTCAATTCCTAGGGAACCGAAGTCTGTACTATTTTTTTATTTTTATTTTCTTTTATTTTTAAAATTGAATATTAAAATGGTAAAAAATTTAATTTGAATCGTTTAGTTTGATTTTTTATAATATTAGAATTTATGTTGAGTAATTTATAATGTAGAATTTTTTTTTGAAGACAAATAAATTCCAAGAAATGGATATCAATATTTTGAAGTAAAATACTAGGTACATGTAATGACTTTCATTAAATAAATATATTTCCTCTTCAATTATAATTTCTAAATTTCAATTCAAAAACACATATATTAAAAATATATTTCAAGTTACAATAAAAATAATTTATTTCAACTAATTATTTATTATGATATTTTAAAAGCATAATTTTTATATTTATATTCAAAGTTAATAACTACTATTTTATTTCACAATATAAGTATAAATTTTTCATTATTTATTTTTTTCCAAACGAAAATACTTTCTCAATTTGTATATTTAACTTACTTCTTTTAAATATTCAATAAAAAAATTATAACACCACCTTAAAATCACTAATTTTAAATAATGATTATTTTGACTTTTATTATGATTCATAATTTTGTTTCCTATTATCTAATATAAAAAAAATAATATTAAACAAATTACAAATAAACTTTTAAGATTTATTTTTACATTTTCAAATAACACCTAAAAGACCAATTAATATACTTTTAATACATCAATTTTTTTTATTTCTCCAATTTAAAAAAAAAAGAAAAAAAAGAAATCAAAAATTAAGTTCAAAATTCGATTTTTCAATAACTGAATTTTGATCGAAAAAAGAAAAAAAAAATAATGAAACGAATTTGTCTTCCAAACCAAAATCGTGCTAATAATATAAATATACAATACAATGGGCTGCTATTCCTGTATTTTGTTTTTTTCGTGTGCTAAAGTGGAATAAGAATCTATGCAAGACAAGTCGCGTTCAAAACCTGTAACAAGCATACATATAATGTCAGATTCATAACCACTGGTTATCACCTCTTCCTCATTGGTTTCTTCCATTAACCTTCGTACTTCTCCTTCTTCATAACTAAAGCTGCCATGTTCCTCTTCTTCGTCACACGCCACCGCCAAATTTATCATAGAATTAATCTCAGCAACGTCTTTCACACTTTCAGCTTTGTCAAAACACAGAAAAACCATCGCAGCGGAGATTCACGGAATCATATTATCCCATTCCATTGGGCTCTCTATAACATCCATCAATCATCTACACCATAAGATCATTCATCTCCATCATTGAACACAGTTCTCCTTCACTCTGGAATTTCTCCACCATAACCATCATCACACGCCTGAGCACGTTCATCCATCAACCTTCAACCCTTCCACCTTCACAATCGGACCACCCATCATCATCATCTTTTCATTCTCCATATATCCAAAAAAAAGACTCCATCCTTAACATACAGGCTTTATCACTGTAATTCTTTCTCAACCAATCATCTTCACTCACATTTTCAACCGCATTTACCCTCACCACTCTATTCTCTTCCACTTATACACACATAACACAATCATTCATCCACATCCAATCAAACACAGAACAGAGAAAAGGAAGGGAGATGGAAGAAAGAGTGTGATAGCAAAAGTAAGAGAAACCCAAGACCACCGGTAGAAGCTTCGAAAGGTAAGCACTGCACCACCTTATTATTTGAGTGATTTTAGTAAACTTTAATATTTGAATGAATATGATGTAGATGTGTTCTGTTTGATGTGTTCCCTCTTCCATACTTGAATGCCATCAACGACCATGATATAGTTGTGTGTTTGCTGTATTTATATGTTCGGTTCACCATTTATATATTCAGTTCACGATTCAAATGTGCCCCTATGCCATGTGGTCAGTCAAGTGTTTAACCATCATCTTGACCCATCATGGTAGTGGTAGGACAACCAAAAACCATACTACCCAGACAAATCCCCAATCGCCGCCGGCACTCTGTTCAGTCGCGGTGTCTCCCAATCTAATAATCGAGGAAGATGAGAAACTCCACGGAAACTGGCGTTTCCGGCGGTGCTCTCGGCGAACGGCGATAGCGCTAAGCAGTCCAGGTCGCGGCGGCCTAGGTTTGCGAACGCGAGGCTGGAGCGACGACATGGGTCGGATCGTTCTGTTTCGGGGAGGAAGAAAATCGAAAATCGAAGATCAGTTGACGCCGGCGTGGTTGCCGTCGTGGGCGCCAACGGGTGGCTGGAAACCACTAACAATGGTCTCTGGCTGGGCGGAGTGGAGCGGCAGTGGACATAATGCTTCGGGTGTGGTGGTTTGCGCTTGGTGGAGATGTGAACAATAAGGGAGACTTAGGTTTTGGTTTCCAGAGAATAAATATTCTCTTGATACACCCCCTCTTTTAATATTGGACTCCTCTCTTGAATTTTCTGCACCCACGTTTGTTTCTAATGGATCAATTTAATTTATTTATTAGTTGCACCCCTTGCCTAAGCTGTATTGACCACCGTTTCGTTTTTTACTTTCTTGATATTTAAAAAAATAAAATATTTGAAAATTATAAAAGTTATAAAAATAGAAAAGTCTACAAAATAAAAATGTTTTCTTTCTCTTACAGTGACTTATAGTGTCTGTCTGATCACTTGAATGGTGTAACACTGACTTTCAAATAATTCAAAAATGCAAAAATAAATATGAAATTTCAAAAAATATAAAAATATCAACCTTTTCAAACTCACACTACCTTAAGAACTACGTGATTTTTGTTCTTGCATCGTGAGATACGTAAGAGCAAGGTCATTCCTTGTCAAGTTTATCTCCAAAAAATCAAATCATCTTTCAAATAGTTTTTTAATCATCTTTTCAAAAATTACGTAACCTAATTTCTCATTTTGAATAAGATTACGTAGGACTAATGACAATCATTTCGGGCTCAAAAAAATATTTTTGTTTCTTTTTAGTATTATTCTCTTATTATATATGGGGAAAGTTAAGATTTTGAAATTTATATAAAGTTTGCATGTTTAATTAAGGTACCGTCTTCGGGCGGGCGCATTCCTTACGTGTAATCTTCTGAACCCAAATATATAGTTTTTTGTAGACTTGCTTTATCTTCATGATTTTTCATAATTTTTCAGAATAGATTATGATGGTGATTCCAAAATCTTTTTTTAAACCTTTTTCTTTATTTTTCGTTGTCCCGTCTTCGGTTGCGACACATATGTTTTATCTTGTTAAATGAAGTCTTTAATTTAAATATCTATGGTAGATAAATCATTAGTTGTTGATTTGATCAAAATGATTGATGAACACAATGTTCTTGCGAAATCATTTAGAAGAGTTAGAAATTTGTCAATCAACATTTTGAAATCAGATTTCACACTACGACTATTTATAGGTAGATACAAAGATCCAAGAGTCTACAACACACTTTCATGTGATGAGACAGCTCCACTAATAGTTGATGATTTTGCTATTATGGGTGTAGGAAGAGATATAATTGTCAAAAAATATTTTGGTGAATTAAGAAGATTACATGAAACTTATACTATCTTTATTCCATTCCAATGTCCTATAATGTTTCTATATTAAGAAGATGATTATCAAGAAAATATTTCAATAAGAGAATCTTATTCCAAAAGTAAAACAAAGATAAGAATTCTTATTTCTTTGACGGAACTTATAGCATTTAGAATCCAAGAAAGGTCTACGAAGTTTGGTAACATTGTCAATGTGTGTCGATTGTTCCAACAATTTTTGGTTAATTGCTACACAATGATTTAAACACAATGATTGTCTTTCATTAGAGCAATCAAAAGTTAATACATTGTGATATTCTTAACGAATTACAAGAGGTTGTTAACAGAAAAGAGACTAGTCTTTCTTTATTTAGAAGACTTATAGTTTTGCATGATTCATTTACTAGTGGTACAAGGTATATATTTAATAATTGTCAAGATGTTATCGCAATTTGTAACAATTTGGATATCTTTATTTGTTCATAACTATAACATAATATTCAATGTTAATTGGAATTAAATACATGATTTTGTTTTAGCAAGAGGGTTATCCGCTTCAGATAGACTTGATATTATTTGTAGAGTTTTTGATGAAACTTGATGAAATGATGACAATTTTTTTTCTAAAAGAAATTTCTTTAGAAAAGCTATGGCAAGTATGTTCTATATATAATGATATATGGTATATATATTTATAAAATTATAAAACCTATAATTGTAGTTATTTTTTTTTTCATATAACCAGGAATGTACACAATAAGATTTTGAAAAAGAGTTATCTCATATACTATTGTGGTTAGATAGAGAAAGCAAACTAAAGAATTTAACAAATATTGATAAAGTATTATCGACTGAATTGCCTAATGCAGATCTGTACCCAAAATTCCAAAAAAATCATTTTAAGTAACATGATTCATGGCCCATGTGGACCTGTAATATTTAATTCACTATACATGAAGAAAGGTAGATGTTCAAAATTTTATTCAAAGAAATTTTTAAGTTGCATACAATTGATGAAGAAAGATATCCTTGTTATAGAAGACGTGATGATGGTAAATTTGTTGGAAAAAATGGAATTAAATTGGACAATATTAGTATTGTTCCTTACAGTCCAACTCTTCTAGTGAGGTATTAAGCTCATGTCAATATAGAGTATTGCAACAAGACAAATTTAATCAAGTATTTGTTCAAATATGTGAATAAAGGTTCAAACATAGCTACAATTAAAATAACTAACCCTTATGCAAAATTTAACAAAGAAACCAATATTGATGAAATAAAGAGGTATATGATTGTAGATATTTATCACCAAGCAAAGCAACTTGGAGAATATTTGGTTCTGACATCCACCACAGATGACCTACCATTCAAATATTAACATTCATTTTTCCAGCTCAGCAATCAACTTTGTTTAAAAATGATAATGAAATTAGTATTATCTTTAATATATATGAACATAATGACACAATGTTTCTAGCTTGGTTTGAAGCTAATAAAATTTATGTAGAAGGACAAAATTTGACTTATGCTAAATTTTCAACCAAGGAATGAAAACTAAGGAAGAAATGTTACAACATTGACACACTTATTTATATTCCTCCATGATCTAGAGACCTGTATTATTTGATAATATTATTGATTATTGAAAAATGATGTATTGATTATAAGAGCATAAAGATAATCAATGAACAAATTTTTGAAACCTATCAAGAAGCTTGCCATGCTTTAGGATTATTAGTTGATGACAAAGAATTTATTGATGCAATAAAAGAAGCAAGTGAAATTGTTATAGATATTAGCTTAGAAGATTGTTTATTACATTATTGGGCATGAATACAATTTTCAAACTTATGTAAATCAAGTCTTTTCTTTTTTTAGTACAAATTCCATCACACAAGATACTAAAAGTAGAATTCCGAAAACTACATCATGTTTGGAAATTGTATTCATGTCTAATAATGTAACAAACAATTTTCTAAGTTGATATATTGAGACAAATTCACTTGCTTCTTTGATTGCATCAATAAATTCTTTGTCATCAACCAATAAGCCCAAAGCATAATAACTTTAGCCAATAATCCCAAAGCATAATAACTTTCTTGGTATGTTTCAAAAATTTTTCCATCAATTGTCTTAATGTTGTGATAATCAATACATCTTTTTTGAATAGTCAATAATATCCTCAAACAATACAAATCTCCAGATCCTAGAGGAATATAAGTTAGTCTGCCAATGTTGTAACCTCTCTTCTTTGGTTTCTATTCTTTTTCTTTGGCTAACAACACAAATTTTGTTGGAAATTCAAAATAAGTCAGATTTTGTCCTTCAACATAAATTTTATTAGCCTCAAATAAAGCTAGAAATATTGTGTTACTTTTTTCGTATATGTTAAAGATAATATTAATATCATGATCATCTTTAAACAAAGTTGATTGTTGATCAACATGATGAAATGTTAATTTTTGAATAGAAGGTCATTTGCGATGGATCTCATCAATAATGTTTGATTTGTCACATTTTGCAGAACTGTTACTTATTTTAAGAGTAGCTCTATTAGGACCTTTGTTCAGGTATTTGAACAAATACTTTATTGAATTTGTCTTGTTGCAATATTTTGTATTCATGTGACCTTAATATTTCATTAGAAGAGTTGGGCTTAAGGAACAACACTAGTATTGTGAAGTTTAATTCCATTTTTTTCAACAAATCTACCATAATCACGTATTCTATAACATGAATATCATTCTTCATCAATTGGAGATGTAAATTTATTTTGATAAAATTTGGAACACCTACCTTCCTTTATGCATGGTGAATTAAATCTTGCAGGTCGACATGTGTCATGAATCATGTAACTCAAAATATGCTTTAGGAAAATTCAGCTGATATTACTTTATCAATATTTGTTAGATTCTTTAGTTTGCTTTCTCCATCCAACCACAATAGTGAGGTAATTATCTTTTTTAAAATTCTACTAAGTACATTCCCGATTATATGAAGAAAATAACTGCAATTAATTATATGTTTTTAATTCCATAAATATGTATATGATTGTATACAGAACATACTTATAGTGACTTTTCCAAAGAAATCTTTTGTTTTTTCAATCAGTCTTTTCATTTTATCAAGTTTCATTTTGAAGACTCTACAAACAATATTAGGTTTGTCTAAAGTGGATAACCTTCTTGCCAAAACAAAGTCATGTATTTCACTTCAACTAACATTGCATGTTATAGTAATGAAGAGATCAAAATATCCAATTTTTTTACAAATCGCTATAGTATCTTGACAATTGTTGAACATGTATCTTGTACTACCAGTAAATGAAGCAAGCAAGACAATACGTCGTCTAGTTAAAGAAGGATCAGTCTCTCCTTTGTTAACACCGTTATATAATCATTAAGAATATCACAACGAATTAGCTTTCGATTTGCTCTAATGAAAGACAATCGTTGTGCTTCAATCATTGTATAGCAATCAATCAAGAATTGTTGGAACAATCGGCATGCATTCACAATATTGATAAACTCTGTAGATCTTTGTTGGATTCTAAATGCAATAAATTCTCTCAAAGAAATATGAACTCTTATCCTTGTTTGACTTTTAAAATGAGATTCTCTTATTGGAATATCTTTTTGATAACCATTTTCTCCATATGGAAACATTAAAGTATAGTAATGAAATGAATGCAATGTGAGTTTCATGCAATCCAATCAATTTACCAGAACATTACTTGACAATTATATCTCTTCCTACATCCATGTTAGCAAAATCACCAACTATTAGTGCAATATCTTATCACATAAAGGTGTGTTGTAGACTCTAGGGTCTTTGTTTCTATCTCTAAATAATCTTAGTGTGAAATCTGACTTCATATTTTCCAGTGTGAAATCTAACTTCATATTTTCCAGTGACAAATCTGACTTCATATCTAGTGACAAATTTGACTCTTTTAAATGATTTAGCAAGAACATTGTGATCATCAATCATTTTAATCAAATCAGCAACCAATGATTCATGTACCATAGATTCATTTGAATTTGACCTAAAACATAGTTAGTAAAATAAACATCAAAAAACATATTTAAATGTTTGATTTAAGTATGGTAAAAGATATGTTAACTAACCTGAAATGTTTCATTATGTTATTTATTTCATTATCCGTATCATATATGCATAGTTGTGGAAACTTTGGCTTTGATACATCTTCTAACAATAAACTTCCAATACAATGATAGTTATGTTAATTAAGAATGAATTGTGGTGGAGATGAACCATTATTCATTGAAGCATCTATCTCACCACCAATTAAAGTAAATGAAAACATGATATTCTATATTCTTATATTTTGTAAAAATGTTCTTTTTTAATAGTAGAAGTTGCATTTTTCCCTTTTGGCAACACAATGAGAATTTAACTTATTTTGAGGTGTTAGATTTTTCGGTTCTTTCTTCATACCAAACTTGAGCTTGACAGTATTGGCATTCCAACCAAAGTTGTCCAATATTGAGAAGTTATATACATAATAACAAAGCATTAAGATCAAATGCATCGATGTAATGTAAAGTTATGTACAAGTGACATTTGTTTACCTTGCAACTTTGCTTTGGAATATAGTTCATTTGTAGAAGTACTATCTGCTCGAATTGTAGTGAAATCAAATTAAGGAAATTAATGTTTCAAATTATGTAGTTATTGACACATGACATGGTTTTGCATTAAATTTGGAATTATCATGATCTCTGGTATTGTTGTTGAAGAATGATTTTTGTTGTTGAACCATTTCGTTGTTTTGTTGCTTCATCATCATAATTGAATTTGTTTAAAGTGATTATATAACTTTAAAAGGATATTTAACAACCTTATTTTTAAAGACAAAATAAGAGTCATTTATCACTTGAGATCTTCCACCTATTCAAAATAGTTTATTATAACAACTTAACAACTTATAATACATATGAAATAATTATTAATGAACAATGATATATATTAGTAAAAATTTACTAACTTGTACTACTTGTTATGATTTTGTTAACATTGTTACTGTTGCCATTGTCATTATTACATCCATTAGTTATTTGTCTGCTATTGTGAACAATGGTATTCAGTAAATACATTTTTAGTTCAAATACTTTATCTTTATGGAATTTAAATAGCTATAAAAATAATTAGGATAAATGTAGAAATATATTGAAACAACTGATATTTGTTAGAGTACAAGTTGGAGATTGTGAAAGGTTGCACTGTTTGTTGATTTCATTATGCATAATATCAGAGATATTAACATTATGATTCATACCACTTGAAAATTTGGTATGTTGTTTTCAACAAGTGCATTTAAATGAAACTTATGTTATTATTTTTTAAATCAAAATAGATGTCTATTCTTGAACAACCAACAAAGATCACTGACCATAATTTATATGACATATTGCAATCATATTTTGAACATTGTTGAGGTTGTTCTGGACATATGTAAAATAATTTTTATTATAGTAGTCAATGTAACAAAATAAATAAAAATACTTAATTATTTGATATAAGAAGAATTTTCTTAGAAATATTATTTGTATATTTCCTTTATCTTCTTATATTGCCTTCATAACCAACTAGAATTCTACTTGGAGTGTGCTATGTGATGAAATTTTATATGTGATGAAATTTTATATAAAAAAATGAAAGGATTTTAACTTGCTAGGTATTCTATATTGTAATTGATTTAATTAATTAAAAAAAAACTTAATGTTAATATGATTAAGTTCTTGTTGTTGGACTTTAAATTGAAGATGTTGAATTATAGATACTGTCTTCTTTAAATTGAAGGAATGTTGGTGTTAAATGGTAAGTCTTTGAAAGATTATCCTTCGTTATCTCAACTTGATATTTTAGATTCACTTCCCTTCCACAATAGATTTATTATTGATGAGCTGTAATATATTAAAGAAGACATGGCTAAAGAACATGCAATTTTGTTCAAATCACCCACTAATGAACAAGTCCATATAAATGAGGATATCATCACAACAATACTTTCACAAAAAAGAGGATTTTTTTTACATGGTTATGGTGGGACATGAAAATTTTTTATGTAGAAGACATTGTCTAGTGGTATAAGAAGTAAGGGGGTGATTTTTTTAAATGTAGCATATATTGGAATTGCTTCCTTACTATTGCTGGGTGGAAAAATAACACATTCTATATTTTGCATCCCACTATTAATTAATGAGGAATTAACTTGCAACATAGCTCAAGGTAGTCTTTGTGCTAAGCTTTTGATTGCAACCAGCTTGATTATATAGGAAGAAGCATCCATGATGAATAGAATGCATTTGAGACAATTGATAGGACCTTGAGAGATATTATGAAAAATGTTGATGATGTAAACAATGACAGACCGTTTGGTGGTAAAGTTGTTGTCTTGGGAGGCGACTTTAGACAAATTTTGCCTATTATAAAGAAATGATCTATATATGATATCATTAAATCATCAATATATTATTCTGACCTATGGAAGTGTTGTAAAGTCTTAAAACTGTAAAAAAACATGAGATTAAGTACTACAAAGAATAGTCAAACAACAAAGGATATAAAAGAATTTGCTGATTGAATTCTCAAGATTGGAGACAGAGAGATGAGTGTAAAAGAAAATAGTGAAAGCATTGTCTAAATTCTAGAGGATTTGTTGATTGGAAATACAGAATCACCTTTGTTGTCATTGGTTAACTTTACCCTCAATTTGTAGTAAATATAATGAATCTTAACTCTTTTGATGATGGAGCAATACTTTGTCCCACAACTGATTCTGTAGACAAAGTTAATGAATTTATATTGTCTTGATTAAGTGGTGAAGTGATCACTTATTTAAGTTTAGATACACATTGTCAATCAGATGAACAAGAAAAAATTCAATATGAATGGTTTATATCAAAATTCTTAAATCACATAAAATGTTCAGGCGTACCAAATCATCGATTGAAGTTGAAAACAAGTGTACTTATTATGCTTTTGAGAAATATAGATCAAGCAAAATGTCTTTGCAATGACACAAGATTGCAAGTTAATTATTTAGGAAAAAATGTCGTTTCTGCAACTGTAATTACAAGAAAAAATAATGGTGACAAATATTTATCTGAAGAATGGATTTAGTTTGTTCTAATTCAGGATTGCCTTTTAAAGTTTAGAGAAGACAATTTCCAATATCACTATGCTTTGCAATGACAATCAACAAAAGCGACTGACCTTAACTTTTGTTGATTGTCATTGTAAATCATAATGATATTGGAAATTGTCTTCTTTTAAATTTGAAAGGCAACCTTGAATCAGAAGGAATTAAATCCATTATTGGGATAAATATTTTGTCACCAATATTTTTCCCTTTAATTATAGTTACAAAATTGACATTCTTCCCTAAATGATTAAATTGCAATCTTGTGTCATTGCAAAGACTTTTTGCTTGATCAATATTTCTCAAAAGCATAATTGGTACACCAGTTTTCAATTTCAATCTATGATTTGGTATGTTTGAGACATTTGATATCATTTAAGAATTCAGATGTAAACCATTTAGATTGAATGTCTTATTGTTCATCCGATTAACAAGGTGTATCTGAACTTAAATAAATTACCTCTTCACCACTTATTAAAGACAATATGAATTCATTAACTTCCTCTACAGAATAAGTTGTTGGGCACAAGATTGCTCTATCATCAAAATAACCAGGCTTCATCAAGTTAACTAGAAATTGAGGATACACAAATTAACCAATGAGAGTAAAGGTAACTCTGTATTTGCAATCAACAAGTCTTCTGGAATTTCAACAATGCATTCACCATTCTCATTTAAATCCATGTCTCCGTCTCCGATCTCTAGTATCCAATCAACAAATTCTTTAGTATCATTTGTTGTTTGAGTATCTTTTGTAGTACTTAATCTCATGTTCTTTGAGAGTTTTAACACTTGACAACACTTCCATAACTGAGAATCATGTATTGATGATTTGATGATATCATATGTAGATCCTTTCTTGATAATAGGTAAAATTTGTCTAAAGTCACCTCCCAAGACAACAACTTTACCACCAAGTGGTTTGGCATTGGCATCATTAACATTTTTCATAATATCTCTCAATGTTCAATCAAATGCCTCAAAACACATTTTATTCATCATTGGTGCTTCATCCCATATAATCAAATTGGTTGCCATTAAAAGCTTAGTACGAAGACTACTTTGAGCTATGTTGCAAGTTGATTCATCATTAATTAAGAGTGAGATGCAAAAGGTAGAGTGTAATATTTTTCCATCGAGAAGTAGTAAAGAAACAGTTCCACTTGATGTTACATTTAAAACAATCATGAACAACTGACAATGTCTTTCACATAAAAGTTTTTTCTGTCCCACCATAACCATAAGAAAAAAGAATCATCCCTTTTGTGAAAGTACTGCTGTCATGATATCCTCATATACATGCATATGTTCATCAATGAGTGATTTTATCAAAATTGCATGTTCTTTAGTCATTTCTTCTTTATTATATTGCAACTTATCAAAAATAAATCTATTATGGATAGTATGTGAATCTGAAATATAAAGTTGAGTGAATGAAGGATAATCTTTCAAACATCTACCATTTGACATTAGCATTTCTTGAATTTGAGCAGACAAATTTTTTATAATTCAGCGTCTTCAATTTAAAGACCTATAGCAAAAAGTTAATTAAACAAGAAATTATATTTCTATTCATTTAAAGAAATGACAATATACAATACCTAATAAGTTCAACTCTTTTCTTTTTTGTACAAAATTTCATCACATAAGACATTCCAAGTAGAATTCCAAATTACATTAGGTTTAAAAATTGTAGTTATCACTAGTGCAGAATTTCCTTTTTACCTCGCCTTATATGCCTCGGTTGGCCAGAAACCGAAGCATATAATGACGCGATGACATTTTTGCAATTCCAGCCAAGTTTTATGCCTTGGTTCAGTTAACACCCGAAGCCAAAGAGAGCTATAGGTCTCGGTTCGCTCAAAATCGGTGCCAAAGAGAACTATATGCCTCGGTCCAACAAGACTTGAAGCCAAAAAGGGACTGCATTTTTTAAAAAGAGAACTAGTCATTAGGTGTTTGGCCTCGGTCCAACAAGACCCGGTGCCAAAAAGGGGTATATGGCTTCGGTTGTTAAAGGAACCAAAGCCATATGGTTTATTTAGGGTTTCAATTTTGTGAACCCCCTTCTTATTCCTCACGCCTCTGCAACTCTTTCCTCTCTCTCTCTCTCCGTTTGTAAAGAATGGTGCACCCAGCCAAGACCCGTAAGACCCAAGATGACACTCACCCGACACTTGGAGAGTCGCTCTCTCCGAATTCATCTCCATACTCATCTTCGTCTTCGCTGCCTCTGGCTCCACCGTTGTCGTCAAAAACCTCAACGTCGACACGCTCATCGCTCTTCTCATTATCGTCGTTGCCAACGCCTTCGCCCTCGTCGTCGTCTCTGTCAGCACAAACGTTTTTGGCGGCTACGTCAACCCCGCAGTCACCTTCGTCGCCTTTGTCAGCAGCAACCTTACCTGGCTCCGCTGCATCATCTTAAAAGAAAAGCTAGATTCCTCCGTCCACCTCTAGAACCGAGTCATTGAACCTCAACGGAAGCTTCTGAAGGCGTCCACGTGAGGACCGTAGAAACGGAGAACGACATGCCTCCTTCACCATTTTCCCATTGAACATAAAAGAATTCGAATTCGACTGAACCTCACCACCACCACCCTATACGATCCTTCACTGCTCCAAGAACCAGAACCACTGCTGAAATATTCAGCATCCCCCATACATCAACGAATTCGCGCACCTCGAAACCCTAATTGCATTCGAATCGAAATGTCGTTGCCAAGAATTGTGCAATCCTAACCTCAAACTCGCGTTCCAAATTCGCAATATGGCCTCGGTTCATACCATAACCGAGGCAGAAAAGAGATTTTATGGCCTCGGGTGATAACCGAGGCCAAAAGGGGGTGTCTTTTGGCCTCACCCCAATATGCCTCGGTTCTAAAACCGAGGCAGAATAACGAAAATAACCGGGGCCAAAAGCCTTCACTGCACTAGTGTATGGCCAATAAAGTAACAAATAATCTTCTGAGTTGATATGTAGAAGAAAATTCACTTGCTTTTTTGATTGCATCAATATATTCTTTGTCATCAGTTGGCAATCCCAAAGCATAGCAAGCTTCTTGGTAGATTTCAAAAAATTTTTCGTCAATTGTCTTTATGTTGTTGTCATCAGTCGGCAATCCCAAAGCATAGCAATCTTCTTGGTAGGTTTCAAAAAATTTTCCGTCAATTGTCTTTATGTTGTCATAATCAATACATCATTTTTGAATAGTCAATAATATCCTCAAATAATAAAGGTCTCTAGAGTCAGGAGGAATATAAGTTAGTCTACTAATATTGTATCCTCATAATATCTAGAGAATATTTATGTAACTAAAAAACTATTTTTAACATATTTATACATCTAAAGCTCATTTAGCTATCTTAGAATGAATCCTAATTAAAACATTTTAAGCACAAAAATTAATTAAGAAACTGAAATTAAAGGTTAAATGAGAGCATAAATATGCAATCATAAGTTACACATTTGACACTTCTATCCCTTTTCAATATTTTTGTTTATTATTTATTTTTTTTCATATCAGAATGCTTAACTCTCAATTTCAAGTGTTCAATCGCATAATGTAACATCTCATTTAATAAATACGCTTAATTAAACGAAACATCACAAAGGATATAATATAAAGAGCAATGTCACGGAATATAAATGTCATTCCTTACAATTATCCAAAATACATGCTCATAGAGCAAGGACACTACATAGGCCACAATGTCTTAAAGGGTACTCGGAGCAGAAAATCCAACCCAAGATTAGCTACGCAGCGGAGTTTCCATCACCCTGATGACCACTAGGGGTTCCCACATCTGCTCACATCAATAAATTGATAATCATCGCAAAAGGAGAAATCCACACACAAAACACACATGCAAACAGAAGGGGTAAGTTAAAGTAAAAAGGTTTGATCATACAATTGAGCATGCAATTTAAAAGTCAAGAATACATGAATCTACCAAGCATGTGATAGTACCCAAGCAAGACTCTAAAACTCAATTATCCGGATACATATAATTAGTCGGATTCACTAGATTCTTGCACTTGTGGTGGCCAATACTACTCTACAGAGTCATTGCTAATGGTTTTCACCCTACCACGTACAAGGTTAGCCTTCAAACATCTAAGGCCATTATCCTGCCAAAGACTAGGGTCTCTTACTACTCTCACCACTTGAGTCAGTACGCTCTATGTGAGACCAACTGAATCTTTAGAGTTTCACGATGCAATCCTTACTTGAATTCTTACTTAATTATACACTAAGGCACCACCACGAAACCTTACTAAGAGGTTTGTGGAATTACGTCTATTACTTGAGGCACCACCATGAGCTCTCACTAAGAGGGTCATGAAATTACGTCCATTACATGAGGCACCACCATGAGCTTTCACCAAGAGGGTCATGAAATTACGTCTAACTCATACCATAGCCATGCTTCACCAACCAACCATAGAGTTATCATGCATACCAATCTCATGTCCATACTCAACCAACCATCTAATCATGTTCCATACACATAGTCATACCAAACTCATCAATTCCAACCCATAAACCATTTAATACATGCATATTCATCCAATTCATGCTTTAATAGAGTAACTCAATCAAACATGTGACCATTAACCAAAAACAGAGGATGATGAGCACGTCCCTACCCATTCTCGCTCAGGTTAAAGGCCTTCGCTCAGGCGAGTGAGGTCCTCTCGCTCAGGTGAGCTCCTTTCGCCTAGGCGAGAGCTCGAGTAGTGGAACAGTGAGGTTTTTCGCGTGTTCTCGCTTAGGCGAGACCTCCTCGCCTGAGCGAGATGTCTTCTCGCTCAAAATATGAGCTTGTCGCTTGAGCGACAACGCAAGCTAAAACTTAGGAGGGTTCCAAGTAATCTCGCTTAGGCGAGACCTGCTCACTTGGGCAGAAATATCGGGTTCATCCACTGTTCACACAGACAAGTCAAGAAAGCACCAAGAAAATAGTACAAGGCCACAACCAGTTCAATCTCATACAAGCATGAACATCAAACACACATTTTAAATCAAGAAACAGCAGCCAAACATCCTAACTTCCCTTACCTGGATAAAGGATAGCTAACAACATAAGCACTCTACAGAGGGGCACCACAACTCTAGGAACAGATTGGCGAGCTAAAAACACTGACACCAAAAGCAAACTGAGGTTACTAAGATAAACCCTAGTCGGAACCACGACAACAAAGCTAGAAAAGAGGAAGTATCAATTGGGGATTAACTTACGTGGAATAAACGAAGTTCTTTTAGCTCAACGAAGAATGGAAGCCAAACCCTAGCCGAGCTCTGTTGGAGAGAAAAGAGAGTGAGTGAGGGAGCTGTTTTTGGCGAAGTGCAGAATGAAAGGGAACAAGTGGCTGTAAGGGGGGTCTTGAATACCCTATGGGTCAGCCTTAGGCCCAACAGATTAGGGTAGACCCTTAAACATTAGAACAGAAAAATAAGTGGGCTTTACACATAAACCCTTAATTAGTTGCGTAACATAAAAACTTATATTAATTACTCTTGTTGATCCTTAATTTTTATTTCGTTTGAAGAAACTATGTTTTGCTAAAATAATTTTCATTTGCTTTCAACTATTTGTTTGGTTCAATATCGGGTAGGTTTACTTAGATCTCCAAACTATTTTCTCTCGTATGTTATCCTTAATTATATATCTTTTTTCTTTTTGTGTGATTTTTTTCAATGGTGTATATATGAAATCATTTCTCGAACACACATTTTGATAATTTTTTATTTCTTTTTAATATTTTTGTTTGTTGTTTATTTTTATAATGTAGAATATTGTTTTGATAATTTGTTTATATAATTATTTTTGTTTTTTTACCGATTCTCGTACATATAATTTTGCCACTTTAAATATATAAAGACTTATAACAATTTATTATCGGAAATGTTTTTCTTTCTCTCTACATTTTTGTACAAGTATGTATTATTATCCTTATTAATATAAAAAAAAATCTCATTAAATATAGAAAAATAAAGTAAGTAAACAAATGAAATATTTAAATTTATCATTTGTTTTCATTTTATATTTTTTAAAAATAATGTTTAACTTTATCAGTTTTATCAACTTTAAAATAATACATTCCTTTATGTGAACTTTATATTTTAATATATATATATATATATATATATATATATATATATATATATATATATATATATATATATATATATATATATATATGAATTAAAGTCATTTCTTTAACTTATGCGATGTTCAGATTTAACTTTCCTTTCTTATACACAAAATCAGGATTTTTATTTTTATACATATTACATTACTTTTTCGTTGAATTTATAACTGAGACATGTAGGGAATGGTTGATTGAGCATGCATGTTTAAGATTATTTTATTAAGTTATTAATTTTTTTGGTTTTGTGGGTTTTTATTTATTTTTTATTTAATTGCATAGGCTTAGACTTGCAAGTTTCACATGGTTGCTTTGTTTTCGTTGGATGTTGACAATAAACCAATGGGTATTAATGACTGTTATTAGTTTGTCACTGTATGGATTCGAAATTATAGTATTCTTGTTCATCAAGTAAGGTGAGTAGAATGTACTCTACATAAAGATCCCTGCAATAGAAATAGGATAAGCATAGTTGAGTAATTGATCTATGATATATACAATGTTAGAATATGATGATGATCTTATTAACAATGAATTATGTCTCAAAACCAATTTTAAATATTAGAGTTAAAAACAAAAATAAAACCAGGTGCTCTAAAGATAGTGACACTGAAAATTAGATGGTTTCAACGGTCGTAGATGTAGGTAAAAACTCATCAACTGCTATCTCCTTGTTCTCATTCTTCTTGTCTGATCAATATGTTAAGAAATGCACTCCATGTTTTTATGAAAATGCAAATTGAGCGTAAAGAAAGCTAAGGGTTGTTTACTTGCACATATATTTCATGTTATCATTTTTTGTTTTCACCTTTTAATTTCAAAACGTCTCATTCCTTTCAATTTTTTTCTTGGTTTCAAAGATTTATGAAGGAAAAAACAGAAGATAATTGTTTTATTAGCTAAAGCATGAAAACATAAAGTCAAGTACAAGTAAATGTTCCTTAGTTATGAATTATGAAGTTCTTGGAATAAGATTTTTTAAGGATACAATCTTCAAGAGGTGTTTGAATCTCGTAGAGGCGATGAGGTGGAAGTTCTTTCAAGTCAGTGTTTATACGGGAGATCATCGAATCGACACATACTAAAATAATCATCCTTCTCCCTCCAACAAGCCTGTCTTTGTTCAATTGATTCTGAAAAAATTCAAAAACACGATAATACAAAATTGAGTTTGAGACATAATTCACGGTCAATAAGATTATCATATTCCAATAACAAAAAATTATATATCTCATAGGTTAGTTACTCAATCATGTTTGTCTTAAATTTGTATTTAGTCATTCATCTCATTTATCTATGCAACATAAATATTGTAATATTGTAGTCTCTAAGGTAGTTGACTAGATAGTTGACATGCGACCCGATTCCGAATCACAACAAAGGGAAGTTTACCTAAAGACTCTTTGACACTAAGTTAGTAAGAGGTGTAAATAATTGTGAGTAAAAGAAATTATAAGATGAGATTACTTCCTCTAATGGCATGTATTCATAACCTTTTTAGGCTTAAGGATCAACAACTAAACATTATCAATGGGGTATGGTATTGTTAATGGACTATGTTTTTATCAAATAATAGCATTCATCTATCAAATATTATCTTTCCATTATTTTAAGGTAGTTAATATACTATATGGATATCATATTCAAATCCTTCACTTATTAGGTTGTTTTGCATATGCCAACAACAAAAGTAATAATGTAAATATGGACGGGACATAAGCTCCTAAAGCTCAAAAGTTGATAACTTTTGCATGTAGATGAAGTTATTAAATAAATGAGTTTATATGCTATTTTTAGCTCATGGCCGAGCTATACTAGATTTTTCTAATTCATGATTACTCTTTAGGGTTTCTAACAAAAAGTTTTTTTGCATACTTTTTTTGACAGGTGGCAAACCCTGATTGGAACATTTGAGTTCAAAATGTTTAGGCTTTCTTGCCACCATTCACGAAGCGCGTCCTTCCTTTTCCCCAAATGTTTCAATTCTCTTGTTTTATATTCTCATTTTTTTCATTTCTCATTTTACTTGCCTTCATCTTCTACCTTCAAGTATTTGTGTTCTTTCTTGCTCTCGTGTCTTGTTTTTATTCTTCATTTGCTTCCTTCCTAATAGGTACATTCCCATATCTTATTCTACTTATAGTTTCTCCAATGAGCAACATCCCCTGGTTTCCTCATAAGTGAATGTCATCCGAGAAGATGCATATTCGAGCAACCTCTTTCCTTGGGGAAGGTTCTTCAAATGAACCTACGTCTTTTCTTCTCTCTGCCCCTTCAAAAGGAAAATTTTGGGAGTCTTCATAAGTCCTTGAAAAGCATCTTAAGAATGGGAGAAGGGAAAAATCCCCTCCTATTAATGACCTTGAATAGTTTTGGGTTCATGGGAAGGTTGCTAGCTATACTTTTGACTTCCTCTCTACCTTACCAGTAGAGGATTTTTTTTTTCTTGTTTTAGTATTTGTTCTGAAGAATATGTTGCATACCTAGAAAAGTTGAACATGTTCTACTAGCAATAAAGTCTTTCAGAAACCCTTGCCGAATTGTGAGGACTTCACCTTTGTTTAAGAATATATGTTTAAAGACGTGAAAGCTTTGGTTACCTTATCTACTTTTAGTGCCACGTACTTTCCATAATGAGAGTAGCACCTAACCAACTCCATCCAAATAGTTAGGCCTTTTTAGAGGCATTTGAAATCCTTTGTGAGCACCTAGGTATAACACCCAAACCAATAAGTTTATCTATTTCTACGAACTAAAACACGACCAAGAGGTTGGGTGGACTTCCCTTAACCGTGCCCAATATGGGTCTATTTTTACTGTGTATACACAATCCTATAAAGGGTTTAAGAGTCATTTTTTACAAACTAAGATGTGCAAATCTAGAGCTGAACACTACTTTTTGTCAAAGAGAAAAGAGACACAGATATTTTGAAAGAACTTCCTCGGCTAGTCAGTAGTAAGGTGTTTTTTAGCATTCCTTTTGCCGAGAACCCAACTGCCTTGTTCTTGGGTAATCCCTTATTTACTTTTTGTTTTGTTCTTTTACGTTATGTGTAACTGACTTAGCCTTTGTCTTTTTTCTTGCAAAAATTTTTGGCAAGAAATTTGATTATCGAGTGATGAGTTTAAATTTTTGCCCTCATTTAATATTTAAATTTGGGGATTTAATTGAATTTTCTGTGCTTAAAGATTGATTTAATTAGGATTTGTGATTATTAAATTTATTGAGCAAGTTTGGTAAAAGTGTCGTAAAAATTGATTTTAGTTGCATAAAATATTATTGGATATTCTAACGTTTGTTAATGCAGCTTAAATTTATTTTTGGTCATTAATAGTGTGGATTTAAAATATTCAAAGTTACAAAATAAGTCCAAAATCAGGAAATTCTGGAAAAGAATAAATCAGGAGCTAAATGCTCCCTCAGATTTTATTTGAACACTCCTTCTAAAGTGGACCACCAAAAACCTGTTCTGCACCCCAGGTTTCACTAAGTTGCACCCCTCCTACCACTTAAACTCCACTCAACCAGATCATGCCATGTGGCAATTCCCACCTTTTAAAATTAGCCAACCAGAACAAGCCACGTGTCATAATCCTCCACTCACCAAATTGACCAGTCAGATCTTGCCACGTCATCATCTCCTCCATCTCACTCATGAAATCCTAACCTTAATTTTCCTCCTCTCCTACCATCACCATGGCAGCCACCAGCCACCATTCACGGACCTCGCCGTCAGCCGCGCCACCACCACAGTTCACGCACCATCAACATGCAGCAGAACCACCACGCCGGAAACGACAACGCAGCCGGCTACTGATCCCGCGCCACCATCATTTCCGCACCTCACACCGCCATTCGTTCACGCAACTGTCGCAGCCGCGAGCGAGAGCAAACCACCTGCATCCATCTTCTCCGACAGCCTCCGTCATCACCTTCACGCAACCATGGCAGCAACTGCGCACTTGGACCAGCAACTCAACCTTGCATCACCACTGGACCTGAAACGCGAACGCAGCCACTACAACAGCAGCACCTGAAACGCGAAACAACAGCGAAAAACAGCTCCAAATCTGCACCACCATCACTGCAACATCCTAGTTCATGCCTGCACCTGCGAGACCCGTCCACTACAGCAGCAACGAGTGCGTAACCATTGCCACCACAGACCAAAACCAGGGCCACCATGGAACCTGCACTGTGAAACGAGAAGAAGACGGAACAACACCAGGTTCTGCACTATACCTCGTCGGAAAAGAAGACCTCGCCGGAAAACAGCAACAACAACCGTCATTGCACCTTTGCAGCCAAAGTGTGAGAGAAACCCTAATTCTAGAGAGAGAGTCTGCACTGCCACGTGTCAGCATCTGATAGGATAGTCAAACTGGTCAACTGGTCAAAGTCAGCAGTCAACTCTGGTCAAAACTGCAAAAATGGTTAAATAAGAGAGGCAGAATTGGAAATTGGACAGGAATTAAGTTGCTAATTAATTAAATAAAAATAAAAGATTTTAGCAACTGACAGATAAAGCCCAAAGTCTAGTTGAAGCCTATATAAAGAGACTTAAGGGAGCAGAAAGACGGACAACTTACAACTTAGACACTTAGAACTCTCTGGTTTTGGCAGACACCGTCTCCACCACATTTCTCATTCTCTCCTTTATTTTCTTTCCTTCATCATATATTATCATGTATTCCATCAAAACCATGGAGGGCTAAGCTTTAAGGGTTGATTCCACTGTAATTTCTTAAATGGATTCTGAGGTTAGATGAATTTATGTGTTTGTTATTTTGATTATTATTGTGGTTTTTGTTTATCTATGTCCTTTGCTTCTTAATCGAATAGAAAATAATGATTTTAAATCTACATACATGCTAATCATATGAGTTAAAAGGTTTTTAAATTAAATTGAGACTTTACTTTGATTTTATTTAGAAACTTTCATTTGATTAAATAAGTTTTTGCCAATAATTGAGACTTTACTTTGATTAGAGGTAATTACTTTAACTAAAATTAGTCAAGACTTTACTTTGATTAATTAAGTTTTCTATTTGGTGAAGAAACAAAGGAAT
>Ga0214545_1001463_pt1 | contig 44175 bp, 29 predicted proteins | sample CNSS4metaG_FD_160064 | JGI IMG/M metagenome (GOLD analysis project Ga0214545, IMG submission 160064) | Root nodule microbial communities from cowpea collected in UCLA plant growth center, Los Angeles, California, USA - CNSS4 | ecosystem: Host-associated > Plants > Roots > Nodule | place: USA... | reverse complement strand
TCTTAAAAAAATAACTAATATAATATATATATATATATATATATATATATATATAAACATAAATGTAAACAAAAATTAAACATTGATAATTAATTATTAAAAAATGAAAATATGATATTAAAAAATATTTATCTTTATTGGATAATAAAAAATTAAACATATTTTCAAATTTAAAATTATAAATGATAACTTCCAATTTTAAGAATAAATTTCTCTTCTCCTTATAGTATGGGAGATAAAATGTCCACATGAATTCTTTTTTTAGTTTTTTCAATAAACATGGACAGTATTTAAGCTACCATAAACTGTAACCTATACTTTTATTCTGGTGTATGGTGGAATAGTTTAACAATATATAATTTCATATTTTATTTAATTTTCATGTTAAGTCAAAGTTAAATATAGAATATAAATTTAATTCCACAGATTAATCATAAAATTTATATAGGTAATTTATAGATCTATAATAAATTATGATTTAATATATAGTTTAACTATGTAACTAAGTATTGGTTTATTCATGTCTTTGAAATTTGAAATATATATTTTCAGTATTTTATATTAAAAAAATATTTTAGTCTCTCAAATCTATTCAAGTAGAACTTTAGTTTCTCAAAACTAAATTTAAAACACCAAGAACAATTTTAATCTCAAAATCTTGAAATTCAACCTTAAATCTTAAATCTTACATTTTAATCGATTCATCTTAATGTCTGAAAATTTAGTTTATTTTAGTTGAAATATAGCAAAAAAATCTCAATAGAAAATCCAAATAGATTTAGCAATAGTATAATATGCTTGCATGAGTCATGGTTGTTCCCTTTATGAATCATGTACACGTTCAAAAAGAATCTTAGTTTAGACAAAAGGAAAAGTAGAAGAAAAAAAGAAAAGAAAAAGAGTGAAAGAAAGATGAGGAAAAAAAGTGATACTATCTTATAACCTCAATTTTAAAATATTTTTCTCTACACTTTTTTAAATACTATATGAGTTCTTAATTTGTTGATTAATTTTAATATTACAAAACTGGATTGTGAGATTTCTTCGTGCTCCTTGTTATTAATCTTTTTACCTCATCTTTTTCTTCTCAATTTTTATATTATTTTTCATTCACTAATTATCATTATTTTCTTTATGACTTTATTTGGAATAAATTGTTCTTAAAAATGGGTTATTTAATGTGTATGGCTCCGGCCAAAATGGAGTAAATCACATGTTTTTATGTTTTTTATTCAATGAGAGAAGACTTGGAAGTATTTTAAAAACTCACACTACAGAATGTAACACGTTTTTAATGAGTTGTTTGAAAAATGACTTTATGCATTGGTATTTAAAATAAAATTTAATACATTTATTTTATTATGAATTATACCATCGTGTTTTCTTTTTAAGTTTTATTTTATTTTATTTTATTTTTCTATTTTGAACATGTACATTTTATATTATGCTATCTTGTATGCTTTTCAGAGATGAATATTATTTAGTGTTAAATACGTTTTTATCTCTTAACTTTCAGTCAATTTTAGAATTTGTCAATTTTAAAATTTTGGATCAATTTAGTCATTTATCTTTTGAAATACGTGAATTTAGTCATTTTAATCATATTTTATTATATTTATTTGATGTTTTGTACGTATCTGATTATTGTATTTGACTTGTTTATATTGTTTTACATATTTTTGTTTTAATGTTAATTCAAATACTATTATGAAATGCGTTTGCGTTTGAAATGTTAAATAACCTTAACACAAGATTTGATTAAAATGACTAAATTCACGTTATCACGTATTTCGAAAGATGAATGACTAAATTAGTCCAAAAATTTGAAAGGGACTAATTCCAAAATCCACTTCAAGTTTAAGGATCAAGAACATATTTAACCATATTATTTAATATAGATGTCGTTTCCAAAAATGAAAAAAAAACTCATTAATTTCTTTCATAATAAATGCAATATATGAATTAATGTAAGGCCCAGTTTTATTTCTGCCCTAATGTTTAAGGGTTGGCCTTAATCTGTTGGGCCTAAGGGCTGGCCCATAGGGTGCTAAGGCCCTAAAGCTGCTAGGGTTTCCAATTCTGATTCATTTCTTGCAAAACAGAACCCTAAGCGCTACCCCCTTCCTTTCAGGACGCTCTGCTAGGGCTTGACTCTGATCTTGGCCAAAGATTTCTCAAGCTCAGCTTTGTTTTCGCTCCATGTAAGTGTTTCTCAAGCTCGTACCTGTACTCCCTAAAGCTTATTTTCATGTTCTTCCTTCTAGGGTTCCATAATAACTTTGTTCTTCCTTTGTCCCGCTGTTCTTCCATTTTTTGAGACCACTTCTCGAACTGTTGCACTCCGCAGTTGGTGTCGAGGTCTCGTATAAGCCCTCTCCAAGTAAGGGAAGCTAGACTTCGCGTTTTGATTCACTTTTTTGTATGTGTTGGTTCTGTTTCGAGTTCTGGTGCTAGTATGTTGCTTATGATGATGTAAAAATGCTTTGGATGCTGTCATGAGTGAGTTTGTATTTGAGCATGCGTTGAACAGTGGTGAGAACCGATATACTCGCCCAGGCGAGCTCATCTCGCCCAGGTGAGAATAGTGGGAACTCGCCAGGTTTCTGCTCGAGCGCTCGCCTAGGCGAGCTGCTGTATTTTTTTTGAGCGACGAACAGTCTCGTGGTGGTGCCTCATGTAAAGATGTAATTCCGCGAAGGCCTCGTGGTGATGCCTCACTGCTAGGACGTATTTCCACAGTTTGGTGGTGGTGCCTCATCGTATGTATCCGGATTAATCAAGTCTAAAAGCCATAAGTGGTTTGGGTATATCATGTGTGGATGTCTGTTAATTATGATTGGTTTTGAATTTACCTGCTGAGTGTTATAATATAAGGATCTGTTACACTAGCTTACCCTTTCACTTGTTTGTATGATTGTGTGTGGTTTCTTCCTTTGCGATGATCATCAACCTTGTTGATGTGAGCAGATGTGAGAACCTCTGGCAGTGGTGATAATAGAGATGCTGCAGTTTGATGATATCTTGAACGACTATTAGGCTCACTATGGGGGCCTCAACGTTTGGAGTTTAGTAGTATTAGTAGTTTCTCTCGCTCTTGGCGAGTTTTTGTACCTTGTTTAGGCCTGTGGAGCCTCTTCCTTTTATTATGGATATGTTGGGGTACTGTGTACGTCATATTCTGTCTTTCCGTACTCTCTGAATATTTAATATATGTTGCGTTCATTTAAATTGAAATTATCTATTTAAAATGGGATGTTACATATATAATGTTACTTATTAGACTATGAGTATTTTAATAAGTTAAACGGGATGAGATATGGTGAGGATGAATATTATGGTGACAAGGCAAATATATACATTTGTATTCCCATCCTATATCCAATAAAAATAGTCAGGTATGCTCCATACCCATACACAATCAATGTAGAAATTCATTCTTAAAAAATGGGGATAAGTTTGGACAATACCTAGAGGACATATTTATTCACCATCTCTATTTTCAAGGTTTATTAGGGTGTGGAAATAAGTAATTTTATTTGACCTTGATAAAAACCATTAGGGTGTGTGTAAGTGAACTGGTGCAGAGAGAAAGAGAAGAAAGAGGAATAGTTTCGTAAATTCCAATCATATAATAGGATACAAGAAAGACTTGAATATAAAGAGGATCAAGCCAAGAAAAATGGAAAAAGGAAACAGAATTTACACCAGAAACAAAAAAAACATAAGAGATATTCTATAACTATCTATCAGTGTAGAAATAAGTTATTTTATTTGACCTCGATAAAAATGATTCGCTTTATTTAACATCGCATTTTGATTCTTCTCATTAACTCAAATTCCATGAATTTAGCAAATTTAAGTAATTTTATATTCATATTTAATTGGCAACTATTTGGTAAAAAGACGATCATACGATTTTGTTTTTATACAAAATTATAAAATGATTTAAATCTTATTAAAGTTATATCCTGGTATTTATGATATATATATATATATATATATATTAAAAATCTTTAACCATCTTTCAGTAAAAGCGATCTTTTATTTATTTTTTTCAAACAAATTAGCGCTTATAGAAATTAAACGGACAACTTTAAAAAATACAATTAAACTCAAAAACAAATTTAATAACTAAGCCTTTTTAATAAAAAAGAATTTATCGTAGAAATTAATAGTCACTTATAATAATTTAACAAAATTTTATTATCAAACATACTTTTATAAGTAAATTAATAGAGATAAATTAATATTAAAAATATTATTTAAAAGATCTAAAATAAGGATTTTACTCATTTCGGTGTAAAATCAGAATAGTAATATATTTTATGATAAATTTTAATATAAGAGAAGTAGAGAAAAAGCTTTAGTATTTAATTTGAATAATGGTTGGTGTGAATGGCAATGGTAAACAACATGACTGTTGTTATTTCCTTATTTTCCAAATATACTTGATGGTGTAGCCACTAGTGAGTGATGGTGTGAAATCAACACGTGAAAATAATGATAGAGTGCATGTTAAGGCATGATGTGTGGAGTTTATCACAAGGGTCAATAGTGTTTGTTATGCATGACCCAAAGGGACCATATTTACCCTACTACTCACTTAACCAACTAAGTGCATTGTAACCATTCATAAAATAAAATAAAAAATTATATATTTTTTAATCTATCTTCTAAAAATTTAAACATTCATCTTAAAAAAATAATAATATAAAGAACATTATGAATTTTTGTTCAGTTTTTAATGTTATTTTTTTTAATATGTCTTTAAAATATATTTATATATATATATATATATATATATATATATATATATATATTAATATTTTAAAATATATTGAATATACCAAAATTATTTTTAAGGCTAAACAACGTGAGAAAAACCAACAAAGAACCTAAACTTGAAAATTATTCTTTATATTTCATTTTCTTTTGTATCTTTTATCTTATTTGTTACTTTCTTTTCATTAATTTTGCCTTTTTTTTTTTTTCTTTATTTCTTTCACTCCACCCAAAAGATTATATGGATGACTACCCTTATATACTTAAAAGTTCTTTAAAAACTTTTAGTTGGATTTATAACTTACATATTATTGAAAAGAAGGACAAAAGAGTAAGCTAGGCTAGGGTGTATTCTTTTCCATGTCTCACACCATGAGAAATAACTTGATTAGCGTCAGATCTCTATTCTTTTAGTCAACGGCTAAGATATATTTTTTAATATTTCATTCTTTTCCTCTTTTTATCTCGTTCCATCATTATTTTTTTTTTCTTTTTGTGTTTGGATTAAAAAGTAAATATGAGGGAATAAAAAATATAAATAAGAAAAAAAATTGTTTAGATTAAAAAAGAAAGTGAAAATAAATAAAACGATTATAAATTACTTGATTAATTTAATATAAAAGCTCTTTTATATATTAATATATTTAAAAAGTAATTATAATTTTTTTTAAAACTAATTTAAAATTTAAACTAATTTTTTAAAGTATAATTAAAATAAAATTTAACATTTTTATTTTAATTTACCTATTTTATTATAATATAAATATTAAAATGAAAATCAATTATATAAAATATATAATTGATTATCTTTTGAAATGCACAACAAAACTTATTATTATTGTAAAGAATGTTTAACTTATCAAATTCTTCTCGACTTATGTAAATTTTTACTTTCAATTTCTTTCTTTCCTCTTAATCTTTCTGAACTCAAAAACAAACTAGACATATTTTTACATCTAAATAATAGACCTTTTATCATATATTTTACTTTCCATTTATTCTTTAATTTATCTAAAATTATTTTTTTATCTTAATTTCTTTTAAAAAACTATAAAACATTGATTCTTTCTTATTACTTATGCTGTATTTAATTGTTTTCATAATTTTCAAGCTTTTTACTATCTCATCCTATTTATTTTGATAAACAAAATATAATTAATAGAAATTTATAAAAATTTTGAAATAGAAAAAGTATAAAGGAAAAATCTATATTTTGTTATAATTTTATATTTCTAGTTTTCTTTTTAAATAAAACCTTGTTAGAAAATTCTATAGTTTTTCTATTTTAAAAATTTTATAATTTTTTATTAAAAAATTCTAGTTTTTTTTGCCATACTTTTGAAATTTTCATTTCTATAATTTTTTTTTTCAAAATATAAGTATTTTAAAAGATTTTTACACCATCTCTAGTTTAAAAATATCTATCAATTTTTATTTAAAAATTATGTATTTTACTATATTTTTAAATTCTTCTTTTCATATTTTTAAATAACCTAAATACAAGTACAAAATTTGGCTCTTAAAAGCCTAATTCTTGCATGTCGTGAGGGACTTGGTGTGAGGAGATGTTTCTCAGTTGACAAGATTGAGAGGAAATGACTACAGTAGGAGTGGTATCAAGAAGCCTTCCTGTTTTGATGGAAAAGAGTACGAAGATTGTGTTGGCAAAACAAGAAAAGTTGTGTTGCAAAGATTTTGACGATGACAATTGCAATGGATTTAGAGAAAATATTGGAAGATTATTTTATTACTGTTTAAAGCCTCTTGTAATAATAAAGTTAGTGTACTGATTGTTTAAGTTAGATTAGAATTCGAAAAAAACAACAGCTAGCACATAATTCGTTTCGAAAAGTTATTTTTTCAAAACATACTGTGATAATATTATCATTTATAATAATCGATCGTTACGAATGTTCTTCGGTTTTCAGAAAAGTATTTGGAATGATTGATTATCCTAGAGGATAATCAATTATCAGTGAGAATTAACATTTTTTAAAAAGTACTATAAAATAATCGATTATCATAAATCGATTATATTTAGCAGTTGAAATTTGTCTTTTTAATTTCTTGACTTAATTTTTGAAAATCTATTTATAGAGCTCTTAACTATTTTTGAAAATAACCTTTTTGAGTAACAGGAGTTTAGTGTTGTGATTCCAAAGAAATTATCTAAGTGTTTTTCGAGTTCATATTATATGTAACTTGCGGTTGGAATCATGATCACTCTAAAGTTTGGGGTCAGTGGGAAATACTATTTTATCAATGGAGAAGCTAATCTCCCTTATTCTTTATATGTGAATACATTGCAGCATATGCATGGTCTTGGGGCCCCCTTGGATGGTTTGTTCCTAGTGAAATATGTTTTCTTGAGGTTCGATTTGTAGGTCAAGGCATCAATGTGGTTGTAAATATGTTATTTACCTTTGTCATTGTTCAAAGTTTTCCTAACCATGCTTTGTCACCTGAAGTTTGGTCTATTCTTTTTTTTTTGCTGGATTTGTGCTTATGATGACCATTTTTGTTGCCTTGCTCCTGCCTGGGAAAAGAAATGTTCGAACTGAAGAAATGAAAAAAAGTTTGGAAATCACATTGGTTTTGGAGGAAATTTATTTAAGATGATGTAGTCATTGGTAGACAACCTCATATGAATACAATTTGAATTAGATTGGTCAAGAACTTCATTTACTTATACCACCAAAAAGTTCTATCATTTTCAAATTAACTCATTGTAATTATGTAAATCCTATGGTTTGTAACAATTATATTTACTCAAAATTTGTACCAAATCCATAAAAAAATTGAATATTATGTATTTATAATATTTTAGAATATTAGGATTTGCTAGATTTTTCTTATATATTATGTATTTATAATATTTTAGAATAATTGGATTTGCTAGATTTTTCTTGAAGTGTAATTTTAAAGTTAAATTATTTAAATAACTAACAAGTCAAAAGATCAATGCATATCCATGGCAAGTTCTTATTGGAGAAAGAGATATGATGTGAGTGTTTAGATACAATTTTTACATAGGAAAAAATCACATTCATATAATTAGTATAGTAAGTAGGAATAAACAAAGTAAGTTTAACTGATGGACTAAACATTCTAGAGCCTAAGCATCCAAACATAAAATACCAGCTCATAGAGCTACCTGCTAGAGGGATTCAACGTCCTCTAAACACTAACAAGAGTTCATGGAGCTAGTTGCCCAGAGGGATCCAATCATTCTTGAAGCTAACTGCTCTAAGACTCAATCAAGCTACTTGCTATCCCATTTCCACTTTGGAATGTCCAACAGTTGTAACAATATCCCTGGTCTTGGATGTGCTACCTTGGCCTTTTGACAAGTTAAAAACGACGTCACAAAATCAGCTACATCTCTCTTCAATCCTATCCACTTGAAAAATTCCTTTAAGTTTTCACACATCTTAGTCATGCTTGGATGCATACTAAGGCGACTCTTATGTCATTCTTCCAATATTTGTTTCCGTAATTGTGCATCTGCATGTAGGCATAGACTACCTCGAAACCCAAACATCCCATCCAATCTTGTCTTAAAATCTTAAATTTGGTTAGTTCCCAACTTTTCAATTATGTTTTTTAAATTGTTGGCTAGTGCTTGGTTCTCCTTAATTACTTCCAGAAACCTATTACTTCAATAACCACACCCATCGGTAACGAGACAAACTGGACCCAAAAATACCAATACAATTCATATCTCTTCTCCAACCAAATCCCTTGTTCTTAAACTTGCTCCAAAATAAAAAACAAAACAACATGATTCCTAAATATCGAAAAACAATTCTAAACACCAATTGATACCATATCAAGAGATTGAACCTAAATTTCACAATATACCCCAAAACACGTCAAAATACTCTTTAATTACTCAATTCCCTTTTACTAATAATCCCAAGTTAGACTAACTTCTATTAAACCATCAACGTTCAAAAAACTTATGTATTAACTTTATTCTAATATCTCCATTTACCCACAAATTTAATCACCAAATTTTAATTACCGTAAATTGTTGCGCACAAATTCGGTGCTAATATTTATCCTTTAACATCGTTTTCACAATGTCCTTTTTATAATTTATTAATTTAATTATGCTTTAATCAATCTCTAAATAAGATTAATGTCCACTACACACTCATTTGTAGCAATCCGAATTAATTTCCCTTATACAAAAATCATTAAAATCACATAAAGTTTATACACATTTAAAACATAACTATTCATACATTCCTCAGTAAATCGTGTTTCAGCACATCAGCACCCAAAATAATAATATGATAAAAACACCAATTCCAAAAAGTCAAACTAATAATTTATAGGTTATTACACTTGATGCATGCAAATGATTCTTTTAAAATAAATATTTATTATATGGTACAATTAGAATTTTTTTTAAAATGGTAAAATTATTTATACTATTATTATCATCTTACACAATAATTTTAAATAAAATAGACAATACAATATTCATTATAAAATTAATGAATAATAATGAAAAAAAACTTTTTTAATTTAAAAATTAGAAAAACATATACGTTAATCATTTTTTTATGGTTGAATATTTTTAATAGGTGGTAAATGATAATAGAATATGATATATTTCTGCGGTGATTTTAAATCGTCAAAATATGATAAATATTATATGATACAAGTAATTTTGTGGCGAGTTTTAATTGGTAGTAAATTTATTTTCTTTTCTAGCAACATTACCCGCATTTATGTTTTTTATTGTCATAAACAATTTTTGACATATGTAATTTTGACCGCTATTTTAATTGTTAAACATTTCATTTGTGTTTTAGTGTGTGATGTGCAATGAAATCATCAATATTAAGTGATAAAATATAATGATTAAAAGATAAAATGTTTGGTGGGAATAATGAAGTGATAATAGTAGGAACTAAAACTAAAGACCCCCTCATAAAAGAATGAATTATTATTCAAGTAAAATATGTATAAATATGCTTTGTTGGAACTTGTTTTCTTTTCTAAAAATCCTCGAAACATGTTAATAAAATATATCATTTGAGTGGAATCCTAAATAGAATTTATAATTTAAAAAGTAGGTATTTTACTTTCAATTTATTTTCATTTTACTTACTCATACTTTTTATTCTTAACATTTCTTATTTATCTTTTCTTCATTAATATTCTTAACTTAAAAATAAATTACTTTCATCAATTAATGGTCAACCTTGTTATGTAAAACAATGATTTTGTATATTTTAACTAACTAGGTGTTATCTTAAGTCCTTAAAATAATATATTAGTTCTAACTGGAAAAACAATACACACAGATTAGGATGTAAGCGACACAAATAATTAAATTGCTTAAAAAGATATAATATTGTTAAAGAAGTTATTTAATTTTTGTAACTCATTTTCATCCGTTAGATGTTATTATTAGCATATTTTAGATTATAAAAAAAATTCATACTTAAAATCTCATATGTAGAAAAAGAAAGAAAAGTTAAGACAAAGAAAGATATCTATTTATAATATAACATTTTTAAAGATGGCAGGTGGAGCTTTTGCTACTGTAGAATATGGAACACAATATGAAAGCAAGATCACAATATTCGTGTTGGTCACATGTTTTGTAGCAGCCATGGGTGGTCTACTCTTTGGTTATGATCTCGGAATCACGGGAGGAGTAACTTCCATGGAACCATTCTTAATAAAATTCTTTCCGGGCGTTTATAAAAAAATGAAAGATGAATCTATCCATGAAAGCCAATACTGCAAATTTGACAATGAACTCCTTACTTTGTTCACCTCTTCTCTATACCTTGCTGCATTAGTAGCTTCTTTCTTTGCTTCCACCACCACAAGAATGATGGGACGTAAGACCTCAATGTTTGCAGGTGGTTTATTCTTCCTTGTTGGTGCATTGTTGAATGGTTTTGCCATCAATATTGAAATGCTCATCATAGGTCAATTATTACTTGGTTTTGGTGTTGGATATTGTAATCAGGTGAGGCTTTGTGTCATTGTTAATGCTTTAAAATTTGTTTATATGAATATGGACATATTTTCATGATTAATATGTTTTTAACTTTTCCTTTGTCTTTTTCATTGTTATTTATTATTATTTTCAATAGTCGGTACCTGTGTATTTGTCTGAAATGGCTCCAACATCGATAAGAGGTGCCCTTAACATGGGATTCCAAATGATGATCACAATTGGCATCTTGATTGCAAACCTTATTAATTATGGCACCGCCAAACTAGAAAACGGTTGGAGAATTTCTTTAGGTGTTGGTGCAGTTCCTGCAATCATGTTATGTGTAGGATCTCTTTTCTTAGGTGACACCCCTAACTCCTTAATTGAAAGAGGTAAAGAAGAAGAAGCTAAGAAAATGTTGAAAAAGATTCGTGGCATGGATAATGTTGATGAGGAGTTCCAAGACCTCGTTAATGCGACTAAAGTGGCCAAAGGTGTGGAACATCCATGGAAGAACATTACAGAACCAAAATACAGACCTTAACTCACTTTTTGCTCTCTGATTCCATTTTTCCAACAATTCACTGGAATCAATGTCATCATGTTTTATGCACCCGTCCTCTTTAGAACTTTAGGCTTTGGTAATGATACTTCCCTTATGTCTTCAGTTATCACTGGAGGTGTTAATGTGGTTGCCACTTTTGTTTCCATTTTCTCTGTGGACAAGTTTGGAAGAAGGATATTGTTCCTCGAAGGGGGCATTCAAATGCTTATTTGTCAGGTAAAAAACTTAACATAATTGATAAACAAATTTTGTTATTTCAATATGGAAAAAATAACACTTTTGTTACTAAAGTCATTTGCTAGCATGGACAACTAATTTGAAGTTCATAATATGTGTAGGTTGCTGTTGGAATCATGATTGCTCTAAAGTTTGGGGTCAGTGGGGAAGGCTATTTTACCAATGGAGAAGCTAGTCTTCTCTTATTCTTTATATGTGCATACGTTGCAGCATATGCATGGTCTTGGGGTCCACTTGGGTGGTTGGTTCCTAGTGAAATATGTTCTCTCGAGGTTCGATCTGCGGGCCAAGGCATCAATGTTGCTGTAAACATGCTATTTACCTTTGTCATCGCTCAAGTTTTCTTAACCATGCTTTGTCACCTAAAGTTTGGTCTTTTCTTTTTCTTTGCTGGATTTGTGCTTATCATGACCATTTTTGTTGCCTTGCTCATGCCCGAGACAAGAAATGTTCGAATTGAAGAAATGAACAAAGTTTGGAAATCACATTGGTTTTGGAGGAAATTTATTTCGGATGATGTAGTCATTGGTGGACATCCTCACATGGCTACAATTTGAAATTGGATTGATCAAGAACTTCATTTACCTGTACCAACAAAAGTTCTATCATTTTCCGATTAACTCATTGAAATTATGTAATTCCTATGGTTTGTAACAAATATATTCATTCAAATTTCGTACCAAATCCATCAACAAATTATATATTATGTATTTATAATATTTTAGAATATTGTTGGGATTTGCTAGATTTGTCCTGAAGTGTAATTTTAAAGTTAAATTATTTAAATCACTAACAAGTCAAAAGATTAATGCATATATCCATGGCAAGTTATTATTTGAGAAAGAGATATGATGCAAGTGTTTAGATGCGGTTTTTACATAGGAAAAAATGACATTCATATAATTAGTATGATAAGGAGGAACAAACAAAGTAAGTTTAACCGATGGACGAGTTGATGGATGGATAATGACTTTAAATTTTACAATAAGCAAATATAATTTTATAATCACTTATAGTGTCTAAATATCAATTATCACTTATTAAATAATGTTTAAATTTAGTCCGAATTGAAATCAATTTCAAACTATAATTCTATATTTGAGTTGAGCAAAAAATAAGGTTATAAACTATAACTTTATATTGGAATTCAATTTCCGTAACACCCTAATTTTTCGCTTTCCAAAAATCTATGACTAACACAAATTACATAATTAAAATAAACTTTATTCTTGCTTGATTTGGATCTCTATGAAAATCATTGTTTTACAACAATAAAGTTTATTGAAAAGGAAAAACATAAGACTAAAAGACAATCCAAACATGTTCCAATGTTGACCATTCTCTCTAGTGTTGTGCATCTTGCCTAACACTTGTACGATCATCTACTCCTTTGATAAATAAGATCATTGTAGTCAAACACAATCAAGCATGAACATCCACAAATATAACACATCAGATATATACCGGTATAATAATACTCAGGATATGAAGAAAGCCGAGAACTTTCCATATTATTTAAAGGACAAGACATTCACTATGTATTTCGCATACACCGGAGGCCTCCTACATCATGATAAATATAATGAACCATTTAGAACCACCAACCAAAAGGAAAGTGGACATAGATGCCTAACTGATTACCCTCAATAGACGACAAGTAAGCAGACAATGGGTGGGAAACAAAATGCTAGTATGTTTGCGAACTTCTCCTAACTTAGAAAAATGTAGAATCAAGTGTAGTGTGACAAGAAGAGACTGGACCTATAGAGCAATCCTAATTGAACTTGGTTAAACCTAATTACACTTTGTCAAGCCCAATTGGACCTGGTCAAACCCAATTAAACTTAATCAGAGGCCCAAAGCTTGGGCCCATGAATAAATGAGTAAAGTGATAAAAAGACAATTACATTGATATAAATATAGGTGGACCTAGGTAATTAAATGTACATAATTCATTAGAACTCTAATATGAGATTTGACTTTTGAGAGATTTTGCTGACTTGATCGTCGAAGCCTCTTTTATGCAGGTACCCTCGTCCATTTCATAACTTACATAAGGCAACATATGACGGCCACTTGGTGGAGCATATACGGGAGGAATCTCAAGACTATGGTTAGATAAGGTTTGAGCCTCATAATAACTGAATATTGTCCGTGCAGGAACAACTGTTAGGCTTTCTTTCCACATCTAGCCCACTTGATCATTGTCCACACCCATTCAGCAATCCTCCTTGAGGCTAGGATTAACTTCAGCATACTCTCCTTTCTACATTTTTAAGACTAAAGAAACAAGTTAGAACCTACAAATAAATGTAATGCTACAACTAAAATCACTAAAGGTCAGCACAAATGTATTTTAACATTATACAACTTTCTCCACAAGGGCCATGTCATTTGGAATTGAAAATCAAAAGGTCAACTCTAGGTCAACTTTGGTCAACACGTGCAGCAAAAGTCAACTTTTCCATTTTTTTAACACATTGGTTGGTCCAAATTTTTCTCATAGATTCCTTTGGTCATTTGTAGGCTTCCCTTGATCTTTACCTCTGCATCATACTTAGAAACCTCAAAATGGATGTTAGGCACACTAAACTCTTCATAAAAGCTTCTAAAACTAAACTATAACTAGACCAACTCTACTTCTAAGTTTATATATCTAAGCTAGAACCAAACTAATATGCTACTATCTATTTATGAACCTATATTGTATGATAAGCTAGATCTAAGTAATAGTACTTCTAAGGATTATACTAAAACTGCATTAAAAACACCTACTTAAGCTACTTTTGCAAAACTAAACTAGAAACCTAACTAAACTAATCCTAGGCTAACAACTCCTAGTTAACATATTAACCTACCCAAAATAATGCAATTAGCTAAGGAAAAACTCTAGAGATAAGGGACTTATTAGGCAAGTAATGGCAAAGACAAGGAGAAGGAGATCCATGTTGAGTCAAGAACCCCTCTATACAACATGACTAAAGAAGAAAGCGAGTACAATCCTATCTGTAAGACTCAGGAAATTTAAAGAAATAATAAATTTTTAATTAGCAATAATTGTAGATTGGACGTAACTCTAAGAGAATTAGTTTGTTAAGTCACAGCAAAGGAGTAATGGCAGCTTAAGTGATTGAGCGTGTTAGATTTGTTGAGAGGTATACTTGTGGCAGCAGAGAGGGTACTAGGAGATCATAATTTTGTGACGTAAAGAGTGCAAAAAGGGCTAGTGAGGGTTCTTTGTGGTAAAGGCAAGGATGGGATCAATTGTGGATAAAAAAGGATTTATGGGTTCTTCTAGGAGTCGCTTGGCGGCAATCAAGGCACGCTAAGTGTCGCGAACAACATTGTTCGATTTTTGGATTTGGTGAATTTTGGGGGAATGTTGATACTCTAGATTCATTGTGTTTGTTATGTTACGTTATTTCTATTATTAATTATTGATAATTACTATTGTTGATGTATTTTCGTGATTTTTCAATTCACAAACTTGAGGGTTCCATGAGGGCTTTGGGAATGAATTGAGAATGAGATAGCATTGGTAAAATTGTGGTGATTTTTTTATTCAAATGATGTTATTGAATACATATGAATACTAGAAAACATGATTGATTATCTGTATGTGAAAATTGAGTGATTGGGTCAAATCTTTGGTGTTTTAGGGTTTTCTTGCAGGTACAAGAAAATCTGGGTGATGCCCAGAATCTAATGCACCGCATGGTGGTACTTGTTTGCCACCAGGCAATAGCCAAAGCTAGCAGCTCTGGTTGAATTCTTCAAAGGCTTGGGCGCAAAGCACGCTACCAGCTTTGTAGAATACCTGCAATGTAATCGCTAAGCTGAAGCCGCCAACAAAGTAATCTTGGTAGAACTTAAAAAGAGATTAGACTCTTCAAAGGGAAGGTGGCCAGAAGAACAACTAGAAATCCTATGGGCGTATAGATGCACTCCTTAATCCTCCACTCATGAATCACCATTCAGTTTGGTATACGACACAAAGTCTATATCCCCAGTTGAAATTGGTGAACCCTCATTGTGATGACAAAGTTACTATGAATATCAAAATCAAGAAAGTCTCAGCACAAGTCTTGACCTCTTAACGAAACAACAAGAAAAAAAAATACATATTAGAAATATGGCGGTCAAACAAAGGGCGACACAAAAATATAATTCCAAATTCCAGCCATGAACATTCATAAACGGGGTTCTTGTGTGGTGGATGGCAAGTAGTGAGAGGAAGAAAGAGGACAAGTTCTCCGCCAATTGAGAAGAACCGTTCAGGGTACGAGAAGATGTTGAAATTGGCCCAAACAGGTTGGAACAATTATTTAAAGAGCCAAAACCAAATACATGGAATGTAACACATCTGAAATTTTATTTTAGTTGAATATTTCCCAAATGAATTGTAAAGACAATGTTAAATGTAACCCTAAGTGTACTCTTTTTTCTCACCTGGACTTTTTTCCTGAGGAGGGTTTTGCAAGGGAATTTTTAGCGAGGCACCCCTTTCAATAAATAAGTGTTTTTTCTATAAAGATCATCTTACAGGATACAAGTTACAATCAAATATTCCATGTTGCCAACCTAGGCAGTCCTAATTGAACAAATTATCTATTATGTGTTCCCTACTACCAACCTAGGTTGTCTTGCTTGAATAAATTATCTATCATGCATTCCCTACCACCAACCTAGGCAGTCCTGATTGAATAAATTATCTATTACGTGTTCCCTGCCGCTAACCTAGGTGGTCCTGGTTGAATAAATTATTTATTACACTTTCCCTACCACCAACCTAGGCGGTCCTGGTTGAACAAATTATTTATTATGTGTTCCCTGCAACCTACCTAGGCGGTCTTGGTTGAACAAATTTTCTATTGAATGTTCCCTACCGTCTACCTAGGCAATACTGGTTGAACAAAAGTTTTAATTTATTGTTTTACTTATAAGTACGTGTGCGACGCTACCTACCAAACGACTCAAAGTTGAACAAAATTTTTTGCATTCGTCATCACGCACATCCTTTATCGTTACAATTTCGATCAATTTTAATCTGTAGTTAAGTAACGAAAACTAGAGAATTTGACCCTGAAAATTGAAAGCACCATACAAGCTATTGATAGAAAAATAAGTTTTTATATTTAGAATCCAATTAACAAAGCCAAAATGATTGATACTAAAAGTTTATGGTAAAACAAATCTAAATCAAACAAAAGCTTATCATAGGCCAAGAATAATACATCAACACAACCGATAACGATTCCACATTGACAACTTCTTCTTCTTCATTTCCCGCACCTTCGTTCCCAATGAGAGGGTCAACAATAGTCGCCTTTGAGTCTTTTGCAGTATTCGAAGCCTTAATTCCATCCTCATCAAAAAGGCGGTTATAATAGATGTCTTTGTTCACATCAAACCGAGTATCCTGAATGGACACTCCATTGTATAAAAACATCGTCTATCTCAAGCCTTTATTGAAAAAGTTGATATGCTCTAGCACCACATATTTCTTCAAGCCCCTTAACTCTACTTCCATACCCTTATATTTCTCCCTTCAGTCCTCGATATCAGCCTCTGGATCCTTCACCTTTTCTTTGGACTTTTTTTCTGAATCCAAGCACCTCACCTTCTAAGTAGCCAGACATTTCTTCTCAGCCTCCTACTCCTTCTCCCTTTTAGCCAAAGCTGCTTTATCATCATCATATTTGTCTTGCACCAAGGAAACGTCTTCGGCCATCTTTGCCTTATCCCAATCTTTCAGCTCCTTTTGTAGCATGCCGCCAATTCTACGTCTAAACTCCAACATCTTGCTGCTGAACTCCACTATTGCTCTGATGATGGCGTTGGGCTCCATATTGTCCAAAGAATTCATCACTTCTTCGTCCAAATTAATTTCTATATCTCTTCGGACACTAGTTTTTGGCACATCCAACAACCTGACCTCAGGCTTTTTGCTTTGACATGAAGAACTAGGACCCAAGAGCTCGGTTCTAAGCTTCTTTATATCTTTGTTTACCCATATCTGAGCAGGCACAACAACTTTTCTTTTTGTGAAGCCCTGTTCACGAACATCACCAGTGCACCTTTCAAGTTCAACACCTTAGGTTCTCTAGACTTCTCGGCTTCTTCTACAAACTCATTTCTCAAACTTCTGAACATGTTCAAAGTTTTCTCACCTTCTGAGTGTGTAACCAGCATCAACAAAGTAACCATCTTAAGCATGCACATAGCGAAATCAACAAACAAATTAAGTAAGATACCTTCCAAATCAACAAGGGGGTGGATGGACAAATAAACCCTAACTAAGCCTTTAGTAGGCAGCTTATGGGAATTTTTTTTAGGATCCCAACGATCTACCTATCTTATGCCGACTACTCATTTCTCTACATATCCTTGTACACTAGGGGTTATCGGTCTAGTAAAAAGGAAAGTTAGTGTTCTTGTTGTCATCATAAAATAATGCACTACTAGCCGATTTCACGACGACCTTGAAGAAGACGCCTTTAAAATGTTTCAAAGACAATGACTAGGCATCTAAAATACTTATCCCAGGACGGTTGAACAAGGATAGCCAAGTAATGGGATCTTTAGGACACGTGTCATAAAAATACAAAAAAACATTAAGGAGAATGATGAAAATATAATCATCAGCAGAGCACCCTAAAAGCTTGTAAGTATCCCTACCTATTAGGAGGTAATTGAGTTGGCGCAATGTTTAGCAGGTGAAGAACATGTAAGACCCAGGAGAAATATTTAATGTTGTAAGTTTAGTTTTGCACGTGGATATATTATTTGAATTAATAAATAATAATTTTGAAGTGTAACACAATTGGTTAGAGCCTTGTCATGAGGTAGTGGTCAAGGGTTAGATTTCTGATGTGTGCATTTAGAGTATTTAAATTTTATAATTGTTTTGGAAGTGACATATATTTTATACGTTAAATAAAGTTCATGTGGCATGTTTATAAAGTATTTTCTTGAATGCTTAAAATGTGTAGATATTATTGTATGTTTTTGTGCATGTGGTTGATAAGAAAAATTGTATAGTTGGTTAGTTTGGAGTGTTGGTTTGAATCTTATAGGTAATGAGTTCGAACCTTGGCTAGAGTATAAAGGTAGAAGTATTGGTTTTCTTTTTATGGTAATTTCGTGATGCACACAGGAAGGTGAAAAGTTGAGAACATGAGGTTTGAGAGGAAGGGGGAAAGCAAAATTTTGGTTATTTTGTGATTGTGTATGTGTAAATATTTGAGGTTTGGATTATGAAAAGCTAAGATGTGGTTTTATGGGAGAATTGTAAAGGCAATGGATTTTTTTAGGAAGATAACTGTGTGGATTAATTCATGGTGTACTTTGGAATTAATTTTTTTATCATCTTACAATCTTGTGATGTTGTGGTGAGGAGAATAGTATCATTGAATTTCATTTTCTTGGAATTGTGATTTTTGGCGATAGGGAAGTAGGCCATTGGAAGGTAAGTTGGTTGAAATCATTATAGCTTTGGCGTGTTGATTTTTTTGTTGTTAAAAGAGGTGCAAGAAAATTACATGGAGCATGTAGATGTAAAATTAATAGGAACAAATGGCTATGAACTTTGGCATATAGGCATTGGAAATATCTTTTTAATAAATTTTGTTAAAGAAAAGGTAGAGGAAGGATGCATGAGAGAAATTGGATTTTTAGTGACCAAATATAATTTTTTATTTTTTAAATTGGTATCTAAATTGGTCACTAAAATTAGTTACTAATCAAGCATTTTCTTGTAGTATATATATATATATATATATACACTTTTAATATATTAGTGACAATGATTAAATATATAAATTTTGAGTATATACAAGATACAAAGAAAAAAATTAAATATTTTCATAAATTACAGTTACCTGTATATAAATTGATGGGTTAAATATGTTTTTGATTCTTTAACTTTGAGTAAAAATTGGATTTAGTCTCTTTTCGAAACTTTGGCCTGATTTAGTTCTCAAACTTTATAAATATATTAATTTAGTTAATTTAAACAAATTTTGTTAAGTTAATTTGGCATTTCAATTGCGTTTCATGATAGCATTTGAGTTGTTGATTCCATTTGTCACATTTTCGTTTCAATGTTAGTTAAGAAAAGCATTTGAAATTTCAAATAAATCTAACAAAATTGGATTAAAAGAACTAAAATTCACGCATTTCTAAATATGAAAGATTATATCAATCCAAAATTTTGAAAAGAAACTAATTCTAAATTTTACTTAAAGTTAAAGTACCAAAACCTTTTTAATCCTGAATTAATTTGTATAAATCCTTTCGTAAAACTTTTCTAAACTTCCGTTTTACAAATCTTACGTAAACTAATTATAGTCTATGAAAAACTCCTTTTATTTTATTTTTCTACGATAAAAGATTCTTGAACAGAAATTTATTCATATATATATATATATATATATATATAATTCCTTATTTTTCAAATTTTAAAATAAACTAATTTTATTTTACAAAAAAAATTCTGTCATTTTCGAAAACAAATTTATTCCGACATATGTGTGTAATTAAAACAGACAAGACGTGTCACATGTCTACTCATACAACATACAAAGCTTTTGGACATATATAACTACAGAATTCAATCCACGCTAACGATTGAGACACCGTCTTATGCTTCAACATATTACAGTTTCAAAGTGTTTTTAAATGCAATTTCAATGTTCAAGGGTTGTTTAGTAGCAACCATGAACACAGTTTTTCACAACAGAATGGTACTTAAGTGTAAACGCTGACTTTCACTGCATTCGAAGTTCCTGTTTTGTTAGAATCAAGTGGGAAGAAAAAAGGGTAGAGTTCATATCGAACATAGCAAGAACTGTATAGCACTCTACACCCTTTACGATTGCTGCAAAATTTGGGGAAGTTGTTCACTGCAACAGCCAAACACTGAGCACAGAATAATTCAGACAAGTCTCTGGTGCATTGCACCAATGCATAGAGTGTCACAAATGGAGACAACACAGATTTTCCCTTCCCAAGCCCTTCCTCTTTAGGCACCACAGCTTGTGCTCTAATGCGATTCATCAGAGCCCCAAGCTCTTCATTGAAAGCTTCAGGGTCAGTTACGTTTTCAACATTGAAATAGAATATACCAAAAGATGTATCAACCTCACCAAAGAAACTCTTGTTGTTGAACCTCAGAAAGCAATAGTCATACCAAATCCTTGCATCAGCTTGGTTTGGACAGCGTTGACGGATTTGCTTTGTGGCATCTTGAATACAAGTGGAGCAATCTTCAGTGCTCACATCTCCTCTACACTGAGCCAATGCATAGACTTTGTCTTGGTCTTTTCCATAAGTGGTGGCAACAAAACCAGTGGAGGGAGTTTTGAGGGCTAGTTCTTCCAATAGTTTATCGATATTGGCAGATAATTTTCCTCCACTGCTGATGTTGGTGTTTCTATTGCAGAATTTGCCTAAAGGGTCGGCAGCTTTTGCACCCCAAATGCATAGGAAAATTAAGAACATGGGTTTGTGTGAGAAATGCATCATTTTATTTTACCATTTTCGCTGAGCTAAGTGCTTCTTATTATGAAGAAAAATGAAGGTGGGTCATAGTGGAACGTTCAGTTGAATGTTTCAAGCAGACATTGCTGACTTGTGAGCACCATGATTAGTGGAGGATGCAGGAGTCACTGTCATGCTTCGTTGACTTATGTGATCGGAGAAAGTGATCGCAGATATTCTTCATAAGATGGGATGAAGCCAATAATGTGTTTGAGTGGATTGAATGTTCTCAGTAAAATTCCTATGAAGATATCTAGAAAAATCCACTCGAGGATTTTGGGTGGGAAGCAACATAACCACTTCAAAAAGATTGTGGTAATAATTTAATGGTTACTGTTTTTTTTCAAAATATTAACTCTAGAAATGGGGTTTTGATTAGAACTTTAAAATATATCGAACAAATTATGCTAATTATTTGTTAATAGAGTCGTCTAATATAAACCATGTTCCAAGATATTTTTGAAGTGTTTCGTAAAGACTTCTATACGAGAAATATAAACTAAAAATAAATATTATAGTTTTTTCTTATCCAGAATTTAGTTTGATTTCATTTTTTCTTAAACTAAACCAACTCGATGTAGATTTTTTCTCAATTAATAAACTCAAGTTTTTCGATCTAACTAGGGTGTTGTTCTGTAATCCTCTATCCACAAGACTAGTTTGACATACAAGTTGTTTATTGTGAATTAATCTGATCCAAGTGTCCAAGTAATTCGATTTCGCATTCACTTATACTTTGATTAGAATTTCATACATGTCTCACTCATACAATATGTCTTTTGTTTTGGGTTTTAGCAACTAGTGAGAACAAAAACAGAATGGGCGAAGTGCAAAAACTAAAATGGTAAATTTTAAAGTGGTATGAATGATGATTACACAAATTGAAATACAAAGTAAATAACACAAGATTAAACAACAACAAGAAAATTACCAAAAAAAATAAATAAACGAACTTGTAACATAAATCAATGAATGGTGTCCAAATTGCATCCAAATTGCATCAGTCAAACATTAGATTAGTCATTTTTCCTATTCACAGTGTTTCTTAGGATGTAAGTATTATTCCACAATTAGTCATCCTTGTAAAATACAAAATAAATTATTTCTATTAACTAACCATTCTTGGATAGCTACAAAATTTTGAATTTAAAATTTAAATAGGTTACATCTCAGGTCTTTCTATAGTTGTCTTAAAACATTACCCTCAGCAGTGTTCATTATATCTCCTAAGCGGTTGTTACTTTATCTCCTTTTCTATCAACTTTGACCCTTGCTTCTATCAACTTTTCTCGATCAACATTCTAACTAGGATAAGTAACTTGCTTTCTAATGAATTACAGATCATCTTATGAAATCTGTAACACCATCCCTATAAAATATAATGAGTTGTGGATTCTTATTTCTCATTAGTGATTTCTTAAACATTTTTATTGTTTGTATATGGTGCACGATTTAATTCTGTTGGTTGTCATTTTTTCTGTAATCTTTGTTTTATATAGGTTCTAATCCAAAGGAAACCTTCCATGCCATCAGAAAAATGATATGGTATTATATCGAATTCATGAAAACATCTATTTTGAATTTGTGTTTGAGTTTGGTTTAAGTTGTCATGTGCTTGCTTTAATACTTGTTTCTTATATGTTTCTATCTACATATGTGAAGAGAATTTCACGCCCGTGGTGTTACAGTTAGTACTCTTTAATGTAATTTTGCTTTGAAACTTTATCACTGATATTAGATATTAGAAGTTGTTGGTGCTTGGTGATGTGATTTTTTTTTAAATCATAAACTGTATGTTACTTCTTTTTCTATACGAGAATCACTTAACAAATGTTACTTTCATATTGAGTGTAGTGGTGATTAAGCTATAAATCATTCTACAGGACCATACCACTAACCACCAAGAAAGGGACAATCCATAAACTATTTGATACTTATTTAGGTGTATGTTAACATGAAGATTGGGCACTTGGATTTTATAGATTTAATTATGACTAGCTTGAAAAATGTGATCTATTATAAAGTTGTGACTATTGTAGGTGTCTCGACTCTGAGTGCAATTGCACAACAAGCCTTTGCTTAAATATGTACTCTTCACTTTATCAACATTGGAAATTTGTTAGCAGCCGAACAAGGAAGAGGATAACAAGATGAGTACAAATGTTGCAAATGTTGTTGCTCAAGCTGCTTATGGGGGAGATGACAAGCTATCAAAGTGGCAACTTATGGCTGAACTGTTATTGTACACTTTGAGAAAAAGAAATGTATAGAATATGCATTAGTAATGACTTTAATCATTACCAACGAATTGCAATTTGTTGGTAAATATTCGTCAATAATTTGGATTTTTCCAATAGTGAAGTAGAGTCTAGAATATCTAGAAAGTCTTAATTAGTGAAGGATGTAGAAAAGCTCATAGAAAATTCCATAGCACCTATAAATACCCCATTGTACTTGACCTTTTCAAACAAGAAAATTGAGTTCTCTCTTCTACTTCTCACATCTTCCTATACAAAGTGGTATCAAAAGCTAAGTTTGATCTAGAGAGTTCAGAAAAATAAAATAGAGTTGAGAGGAAAAAAAAGATAAAATTGAGAGATGGTAAGCAATGGGTATACCACCTTCCAATTTCCTCGTCTTACAAAAGAGAATTGTGAAAAATGGTTTCTACGTATGAAGGCGTTGCTAGGCTTACAAGGTGCTTGAGATATTGTACAAAAAGGCTATGAAGAGCCACAAGATGAAGAAAGTTTATCTAAAGAGGAGATTGAGGATTTGTTAAAGACAAGAAAAAAGGATCAACAAGCCCTTACTCTTATCCATCAATGTTTGGAAGATCACATGTTTTAGAAGATTTCCTACCCTACTGCGTCAAAGGAAGCTTGAGAGATTTTGTAAAAGTCCCTCCAAGGCGTCGATTGAGTGAAGAAGATAAGGTTTGAATCACTAAGGAGTGACTTTGAAGCTTTAAAGATGAAGGAATCTAAATCAATTTCAAATTATTGCTCAAGGTGATTGTTAATCAATTGAAGAAATGTAGAGATAAAATAGAAGATGTTCATGTGATAGAGAAGATCCTTCCTTGACTCCAAATTTCGATTATGTGGTATGTGCGATGCAGATTCTAAAGATCTTGACTTCAAGAGCCTTGAAGAGTTGGAAGGTTTTGTACAAGCTCATGAAGAAAGAATGAAGATAAGATAAGAAGAGTCATTGGAGCAAGCCTTAAAAGCTCAAGTTTCTTTGAAGAATAATGGAGGATTTAAGAGTCCACGAGGACGAGGATGAGGAAGAGGACATGGTCGTGGAAAAAGAGGAAGAGAAAATGATCATGCACAAAGAGGAAGAGGAAATGGTAATAATGCTTCAAACAATGAAGAAAGAAGTTATTCGTTATCAAGAGCATGTGGAAGAGAACGAGGAAAAAGTTGTGGTTATTTTCAAAAATGGAAGAAGGTATGGAAAATCTAAAGTTGAATGTTACAATTGTCATAAGCTTGGCCATTTCTCTTGGGCATCTAAATGACATGGAGGAAAAAAGTTAATTTTATTAATGAAGAAGAAGAGCCAATGTCTAAAACATGAAAATAAAAACGCTAGTTATTCGTGATACTTGAATAATGGTGCTAGCAATGACATGTGTGGATACAAGGAGAAGTTTGTGGAGTTGGATGGCAATGTGAATGGGAACATGTCTTTTGGAGATTCATCGAAAGTTCCAATTGAAGGATAAGGTACAATTATAATCTCCTCCAAGGATGGAAGTCATAAGTTGATTAATGATGTTTCTTATGTGCCTAAACTAAAAATCAACGTTTTGAGTTTAGGCCAACTTCTTGAAAAATGATGAGATTCTTATGAAAAATAAATATTTGTGGCTTAAAGATCAAATTAAAATTCAATTTCTAAGTTGCATACGTGAAGAAATAAAATTTTTATCTTGAATATAAAAACCATTGAAGCAAAGCGTTTGAAGTTGAGCTTGCAAGATAAAACATGGTGTTGATACATGAGTTTGGGCACCTAAACTTTGTAGTTGTTAAAAGTTTGGGAGAAAAAGGATGGTGAAAAGGATGCTTGTAATCAACAATCCTAATCAATTGTGTGAAGTATGACTTCTTGGAAAACATGCTAGAAAAGGTTTTGCCAAAGTGGTTGCCTCACGAGCAACTAAGCTTCTTCAACTTGTACTTGTCGATGTATATGGTCCAATTGATCCACCTTCATTTAGTAAGAATAAATATTTCTTACTCTTCATGGATGATTTTAGTAGAAATTCAAGGCTCTTGATGAAAAGGATAGTGGCTTTTAAATCAAAGCTTTGAAATCTGATCGAGGAGGAGAATTTAATTCAAAGGAGTTCATTAAATTTTTTGCAACTCATTGAGTTCGTCATCCATTGACTATTCGTAGATCGTCGCAAAAAAAATGAAATAGTTGAAAGAAAGAACATACCATTCTTAACATGGCTAAAAGCATGATGAAAGCTAAAAATATGTCAAGGATTTTGGGCTAAAGTTGTTTCTTATGCAGTATATTTATCTAATCGATCCCCAACATCTAATCTCAAAGATCAAACTCCCCAAGAAGCTTGGAGTGGAAGGAAGCCTAGTGTTAATCATTTATGTGTCTTTGGGAGTATATTTTATGCCCATGTATCGAAACAAGAAAGATCCAAGCTTAGTGATCGAAGTGCCAAATATGTTGTTGGTGACATTTATGAAAGGTCTGATGAGGTGACTTGTTTGTAACCTTGAAGAATTCTATTTCCTTCAAATAGATTTCGAGTCATGAAATTTTGAGGAAGCTGTAAAAGATAAAAAGTGGAGACATGCCACAAAAGATGAGATTAATTCAATTAAGAAGAATGACACTAGTGGAGAGGCTAAGAAGAATGCTAGTGAGAGGTGGAGAGATACCAAGCATGACTAGTTGTAAAAGGCTACAAGCAAAGGCATGGAGTATACTACGATGAAGTTTATGCACATGTCGCTCGCATGGATACAATCTGCTTGTTGATTTCTTTGGCGGAACAAATGAAGTTTCTATCAATACTGGTTATGTATGTATTTGTTTAATGAAATCAATCAGCTAACTCTATTTTTGATCGGTTGAAAGTGTCCAGTTCAAGAGCGTTTTCATTCATACTTGGTGGTTGATTTGATTCAATTAAGAATTGTTTAAGGCTTTTAAAAGTCACCTTATCTTTTAACTAGCCAATTCAACCTCCCCCCTTCCCTTTTGGCATTTCAACCATTTCAAAACTTACAACTCCAACATTTGTTTTCTATTATTATTTATTTATTTCTTTTTAATACCTAACTTTAGTTTTTTTTTTTGGTCCATTATTTCTACTACTAGTCATTTTAACAAATTTTTGGTTACCTGCAAATATATATTTCTACACTCATTCTTTCTTAATTGTTATAATCGATTCTTGTAATGTAAATAAATAGTAAATATCTTTTCCTAAAAATCATAAAATATATTTTTCTTTGATTATTTTGGTATTTGTTCTACCCTCGGGTTGCTTGACACCTTTTTAAATGATTAAAAGGTATAAGAAATACTTGGGAAAAAAGAATTAAAATATACTTCTTTTGTTCGGTCATCTATGTCGGATTTAGGGATGGAACCAGGTCGGGTCAGGTACGGATAATGTCTACCCGCAACAACAAAATCCACTTGTAATCCATCTGTTTACACATCAGGTACTCAATTAAAAAATATCTCCGAGTATCCGTGGATGCTTGCGAATATTTAAAAAAAGCTATACATTTTTAAAATAAAATTATATAAAAATATAAAATTAAATATAAAATTTAATTAAATTTAACTAATAAAACATAATTTTAATTTTAATTAAATTTAGCTTAATAAAACATAAATTAAAGTTTACTTTAATTTTTTGCCGGTAACGGGTATTAAAATACATGCTACCTACGAATATCTACTATTTGTCACAGATTTTATCGACGGGCACCACATGGACATGGATATTTTTGTCGTCACTAGTGGGATTGACCAATTTTTTTTTATATAAACTCTCTCTTCGGGAATGATGGGATATGTGATCTATTAAAATTATAAAAAATGTATAAAATTTTCAAAAATTAAAAAAAAAAACAAAAATAATTCTCAAACAACTTATTCCCTTTTAAGGACTATGTGATCCTTCATTTCTCATTTTTAATAGAGATATATAGAATTATGGTCAACCATTGTCAGGTTCATAAAAGAAATTAAATTATTTTCTCAAATAGTTTCTTTAATTGAAATACGTAACGAGTACATTTTGTCATGCCTAAAATATATATATATATATATATATATATATAAAATTTTTTTAATCATATTTTTTTATATTTTTTAGAGAAAATTAAATATTTTGAAAATCATGTTTCCTTGTGCACATTTAATTAAAGATACTATCCTAAGACGAGTATCGTAAAGTGCTAACACTTTTCTTATGTGTAACACACTCAAAATTTAATTTATGTAGATTTTTAGAATAGTCTACGATGATTTAAACGTTGATATAATAGTATGGTATCTTCTTATTAATACTGTGATTTAAAAACATACAATTTTTTTATACTGTACTTTTGTATAAACTAAAATTTAAACAAAAAATTGCATAAACCACATAAATACTATTCACCATATATATATATATATATATATATATATATATATATATATATATATATATACTATTATTATATTATTTATTATTTGGGACATATTTCTGAGTTAAATGTTGGAGTCGGTTCACATGCTCCTAATCGAATTGAGATTCGTACAACCAAGTCGAAGATACATACGAAGACATCCTAAAATTCGTGAGTCTGGAGAAATGGAAGAGTGCAAGTAGATAAATTTAAAGTACATCTCGGTCCTCACGATAACAATAATAAAATTTAAAAAAAAATAATATTTTAACTACTAAATTTTAACAATTTTTTTTATTATATAAAATAATATTTTTTAAGTGATTTTAAAATATTAAAAATAAAAAAATAAAAAATTATTTAGAAAATAACATCTAAAATTATAAGAGAAAGTTGTTAATTTAATAGTAAGAAAATTATATTTTAACTTAAAATGTCGGTTAAGCCATCCCAAATGTTGACATTGTTTCTTATTTTTTTTAAAATATATTTATTTCAGCACTGGTATGGCTTACGTTTAAGTTGTATTTCTAATATAAAAGTTAACTGTTGTTCAGTTTTGTGTCTCAGGAGTTGATTCTTCTTGTTTATTTTTATTTTCAAAATTTAATAATTTTATATTATCATTTTAGAATGGATCGGACTTGCTCTAACAACTTCCTAGTTTTTTTCTTTTGCATCCCCTTCATGGCTGACATATGATAGGTACTTCTTCGCATTCTTGTAGTGAGTCTAATTGCATGATTGAGCTTTCTCATAGATCGTCTACTCAACATGATTTAAAGTTGGTCACTGTAGGAATTCAAGTGTGAATCTAAATTTTACATTGATCAGAAATGAAAAAGTAGAACACCGTATAAGGATCAAGGCCCACACGGTCTCAAACTCTTTAAATGCCATTTCTTAACTCGTTAATATATGACAATTTTCTGTGTATGTATATTGTTATTTGAGCCATCTCATTCTTTCATATATCTTTACCCTAAAACTAACCATCCTGGAGGTAATAATTTGTCTTGCCGTGAGACCAACATAGGAATTTAAACAATTTTATAAGGAAACTACGAGAAGATTAAGAAGTGTACATTAAGCCCAAATCAACCATAAGTTATTAGTTGCAAACATCTTAACTGATTACACATCGATATTCTCCTGCAACAAACATTATATCCAACATGTGAAACCATTATTGGGATTAGTTAAAGTACACAGATTGCGACATTGCAGTAGCTCCAGAATTAGGCACCTTGATGTATCCAACATGTGAGGAATCAGTGACTCTAGTAAGGGTTTGAAGATCATAAGCGATCCAACATCTGGAGTTCTCCCCGTTGTAGAAATAGCCGACACACTTGCAATCCTTGGTACATTTGTTTCCGCAGGTACTTTCACTTACTCTATCCCCTGTGTTGTATTTGCTGGTGTAATGCTGAACCCCTTCAAGTTTGTAGTAGTGAAACTCACTCGCCTTGCATGGCGTCACAGCGTTCGGCACGCAGTTATTGCTCCACCCAAAAGATCCATTTTCTAATGGGCAAGCCACACATTGGTTATCTTCACATAGCCCTAACTTTCCACATTTCTCAGGCAATTGGCATTCGCTCTCACCGGAATCTCTATCAAAGAGAGTGTACGTAACTTTCCAAACACCATCACGCACGTCGAGGAAGTAAGTGTGCAGCCTAATGTTGCCATCAATTCCAAGCCTGAGGTATGTCAAGGTGCTGTTGTTCACTGGCCTGCCAATGATCACGTTGCCACCGCTGGAAGAATTCGCCACTTGGTAATCAAATCCAATGTCGAAACTCTCGGAATCAGATGTGAGGGTGACATTTTCCAAGGACCCTTTTTGGATGAAGAACCAATCAGATGAAAACCAGTATAGAGTTGGTTTAGGAGAGTTCTTGCTTTTGTAGTACAAGCTCAAACCTTTAGCTTTGGGCTCCAAAACCAAGCTATAAGGTCCTTCTACATTTTCCTTCTCTGAAAGCCTACTAACCAACCTCGATGGCCCTTTTGCTCTAAGGTACTGACCAACCAAAAGGGTATCTGTGGGGTGATCAAAACTTTGCCAAACGAACTTACCTTGGGCATCAATGAGGACCATGTTACCATTTGGAAGCAACCTAAAGGCCACAACACCCTTGTTAGCAGTGTTGGTTTGCCATGCAATTCTCCCATCAGCATCTGCTAGCACAAGGTTCCCATCAGTCCCAAGTGAAAAAGTGGCGTTTTCTCCAACTGGGTTGCCCCTATTGGCCTCCCAAACCCAGCGAAACAGCTGCTCTGAGCGTTGAAGCCCCACGCGCAGCGCTAGAGTGAAGGCGTTTGGGGTGGTGTTGTAGAAACCAACTTGGAAGGGAGAGTTGAATATGCTTATCATCCGATAATCAGCACCGTACTCAACAATGAACTCTCCAAGATCACCTGAGTTCTGAAATTTGAAAGTCTCATTCTTAGGAACAGCAGCATAAACAATGATGCTGAAGAATGAAAACACAATTAAGGTAAGGAAAGTTTTGGGTTGGGACTGAAAAGCCATTGTTGTAATTGATGTGTTACGTACGAAGTCTGCTTCTCTATTTATAGTAAAATCTTAGACCTGAAAACCAAGTCCATTTTTCTGGTACGCATTGTTTACAAGTTGAAGTTGAGAGTAGTTTGTACCAATCTTTCCCATAAAACACAAAGGATAATGATATTATAATAATTAAATTTTGATAAATTTTTTTTATAATTTAAGTTGAAATATTATAAGTGAATTTGAAATATAAAAAAATAGAAAAATACTTAAAAAATGACAACATAAATTAAAAAAGATTGTCAAAATTTAGTTATTATAATATAATTATTTAAAAAATCGTGACCAAAACATTGAATTAGAGACGTATACTAATTTAAGCAAAACAAAGTGAATGACAGCTTGTACAGTATTAAAATTATAAATAAAAATAATAAAAGCACATAAGCACGTGCTAGCTCATTATCCATAAGTAGTAACATGGTACAGCGCATAATTCACTATAAGAAATACTTTCTTTTAAAAAAAGTATCAATTTTAAATAAAAAAGGAAACTTATTTTTAAATAAAAAAACACTTTCTTTGGTCCTTTAGACAACAATAAGGCACAAGTTCAATTTCAAATAAAAAATTCGACACAATTAATTCGGTTAATAAAACAAGTAGTTAATTAATTAATATAATAAAACTGAAGTTGAACCAGAGTCTAAGTTATATTAATATAAAAACAAACTTTGTCATTCTGAATGAACATGTTAAAAATGTTAAAAAGAGGTGTATACAGTGATGTTAAAAAAATTCGTATATGGGTATCTGCGGATAAAATCCGCAATGGATAGGAAATGGATATTAAAAATGGATACCCGTTACCCGCGAGTACGAGTATTTTTGATACCCGCATATTAACGGCGCAGGTACAGGTATCATAGTAGACATATGTGGGGCTAATGACATTTGATAGTGACATTGACACGTGACATTGTTTTGCCACATGTCACGCCAGGAACCTAACACATGGCAAAAAAACAATTTTGCAAAAAAAAATTAAAATATTTTAAAAAAACCACATAATTACATGTGGCATGCCATTAACGACGTTAGTAATTTTTGTTTGAAAGAGATCTAATTGAGACATTTTTTCAAAAGTTGAATGCAATTGACGCTTCTTTAAAAGCGGGGACCTGATTGACACACTCCTACCAAAGTGGGTACCATCCGAGTAATTAAACCTTAATTTTATATCCACAAGACATAACTAGATGACAATACATAACAATTTTACTGGACATGATATATGCACCGTAGAAGAGCATGAACAAGAAGAGCTTGTAATAATGAAAGAAAAATTAGGGTTGCGTTATTATATATTGCTCTAATATGTTCAATTAACATTATAAACTTATAATTGATTTTTGAATTAAATCTTAAATTGATCATTATCATTAGCTATCAAGATTTTGGCTACCTAATGAATTGATGTCTAAATTGGTGACTAATTATTTTTTTTTCTCAAATTAGTTACTACTTAAAAAAATTTCTGTAGTGTTTACATTGATGCAAAAACTTATGACAGCAACAATAGAATTAATGCAATTTACCATTACTAAACTTGAGAGTTTCATAAATTTCATACCTTTTGCAAGTACAACTCGAATGATTTGGACGACCAGTTACCCAGACCATTAGAGAAGTTGAAGACACTAGTACAAAATCACTTTTTATAGCGACTTTTTATACTGATTATAATTCACCCAGTATAAAAAGTGATATGGTGGCGTAGTTGTAAATATTGTAGACTTTCTATACTTATTGGAATTAGAATCGATATAGAAAGTAGGCGTGGTCACATTTTTGTAATAAAGAAGAAAAATTTATATAGTGGTTCTAGTTATAACCAATATAGAAAGTGGGCATGGTAATGTTTTTGTAATAAAGAAGAAAATTTTGTATATCGGTTCTAGTTATAACCAGTATAGAAAGTAGTTTCTTGTTTTTTATTTCTTTTTTGTAAACACAAAGAGGATGACATTTTTAGGGTTCTGGAACCACAGGCATCAAACCTTACCCACTACTCACGTTTTACACCCAACACTTTCCGCACATGATCAACATTACAAAACACAACATAGGGGCCACGTCCCTTCTTCCCCAATTTTCTTCTACTTCCTTTTCGCATGTACACCAGACGCAAACTCTAAGATTGGCAACATCAAAGTCCTAGATTGTTGATTCCAATGAGACTCCTATTAGCTTCCTCCAACGGTAGTGTCAACAACTTCACCGTTGCCACCCTATTTCACCATTTCTCCATACTGTCCAACCCTTGCCAAACTAGGTCCTTGTGAGAAGCCATCGCCCAACACCTTTACATCCCTCATCCTTAGTCGTTCGCCATTCTTGCACGCTACCGTAAGTGTTACTTGCACTAGCCTTTAGCAATGAAACCCTCATCGCACAGGGCACCTTCGATTTCGCCCCTAAGCCACTTCCACACAAGCTTGTTGTCATTGGAGATCGCATCTCCTAGTTGCACTTTGGAACCCTAGGTTGCGGCTTCTATCACAAGGTCGCCAATACTACGACATGTTGCAACTTTGCATTGTGGGTTGCTCACAATGATGTGTGGATCTATAGTGATTCCTAATTTGGTTTCACGATATGGGTGTGCGACTTCTACTTTTTCAACGTTGTTGTTGCTTTGGTGGTGAAGTGCACGTGAAACGTAAGGAGGAGGTTACATTTTCTTGGCCAAGATCCATATCTCCGACGAGTGTGCAAATGTGAAGTGGTTGTGGTGAACTACTGGTTCGTCGTTGGCATGCCTCTCTCATCGTTCAGCATCATTGAGGCATATTATAGAGATACAAAGTGGAACTTTATATACTAATTGTGGCTTTAACTGGTATAAAAAAGGGATTTTTCTATACTTATTTTGGAACTGATATAGAAAAGTGAAAACTTTTGATACCGCATATTTTTATACTAGTTCTGGAACCGGTATAAAAAGGCTTTTCTACACTAGTGAGATTCTCAACTTATCAAACTTTGAAATGTTTTGACCAAATCTCCTCAAGAGTCTTCATCATCATCAATAACTTTATCCCCAAACACCTTCAGAACTCCAACACTCAACAACATACATCTCACTCATTCCAAAGTGGAACAATTCTCCAAGATAGTGGCGCCACTAACATAGTTTATCCGAAAGGACCAACCTTTTTGCTTGGACTAATAGGTGTGAGGAAAACTTTCGAGAGCTTAAGCAGAGGTCGACGAGTGCTCCTGTTTTGGTTATCCCTAAAGTTGGTAAACCTTTTGAGGTTTACTGTGATGTCTCTCATCGGGGACTGGGTTATGTGTTTATGCAAGAAAGGAAGGTGGTGGTTTATGCTTCGAGGCAACTTAAAGTGCATGATAAGAAGTACCCCAATCAGGATCTAGAGTTGGCAGTTATGGTGTTCACCTTGAATATCTATAGGTACTATCTATATGGTGCACAATTCCACGTGTTCGGTATCACAAGAACCTCAAGTACCTATTTAATCAGAAGGAGCTGAACATGAAGAAGAGAAGGTGGATAGAATTCTTAAAGGATTATGACTTTGAACTTCTATATCACCCAGGGGAAAGCAAACATGGTAACTGATGCCTTGAGTAGGAAGGCAGTGCATGTGGCACACTTGATGATCAAAGTGTTAGAGTTGACTTCATTAGATGTAGTAATATGACTATATCTAGTGACTTTCTGAGTCTGATCAAAGAAAGGCGGTCTGTGGATTCTGTGGATTCTAGCTTGCAAAATGTGATAAGGTTGCTAGGATTGGAGCAAGCAAAGGAGTTTGTCATGGGTAGTGATGGTGTGCTGAGGTTTAGAGGCATGGTTTGTGTACCTGACGATGTTGAGGTGAAAAGGTTGATCCTTGAGAAAGGGCACAAGAGTCGTTTTACCTTGCATCTTGGCATGACTAAGATGTATCAGGATCTCAAGGAGACCTTCTGGTGGCAAGGCATGAAGAAGGATATGGCGTAGTTTGTATATGCTTGTTTAACTTGTCAAAAGACGAAGGTTGAGCATCATAGACTTGGTGGAACTTTACAGTCATAAGATATACCAGTGTGGAAATGGGATAGCATAGTCATGGACTTTGTTATCCATCTGCCATGATCTTTGAGAGATCATGATGTAATATGGGATGTGGTGGACCGTTTGACCAAGAGTGCTCACTTCCTAGTAGTGAATCTGAGGATGTCCATGGCCAAGTTGGCTCAGCTGTACATTAAAAAGATTGTGAGATTGCATGGGGTGCCCAATAGTATTGTGTCTGACCGAGACCCACATTTCACCTTTAAGTTCTAGTAGATACTACAAGATGCTTTGGGGAGCGGGTTAAGGATGAGTTCAGCCTATCATCCTTAAAAGATAGGCAATCAGAGCGAGTGATCCAATCTTTGGAGGATTTTTTTTAGGACGTGTGTTTTGGATCATCTTGGCAGTTGGGATGAAGTGTTACCATTGGTGGAATTCACCTTCAATAATAGCTACCAAGCAAGCATACGGATGACGTCGTATGAAGCGTTGTATGGGAGGAGATGTAGAACTCCCTTGTGTTGGCACCAAGATGGTGAATCGATGTTAGTTGGGCTAGAGTTTTTGATGCATACCACCGAGAAGGTGCAGATGGTGAGGGAAAGGTTGAAAGCCTTACAGTGTAGGCAAAAATCCTATGTTGGCCAAAGAAGGAGACCTTTGAAGTTTGCAGTTGGGGATCATGTTTTCTTGAGGGTGACCCGAACCACTAGTGTGGGAAGGATTATCTGCTTGAGGAAGCTTTCTCCTAAGCTCCTTGGTCCATATCAGATATTGAGAACGATTGGACCCGTGGCATATGAGATTGCCTTACCTCCTCAGTTGGCTAATCTCCATTCAATTTTCCATGTCTCCAAGTTGAGAAAGTACGTATCTGACTTGTCTCAAGTGTTATAGGTTAAGGATGTGCAAGTTAGAAAGGATCTCTCGATGGAAGTGCAGCAAGTTGGTTTTGAGGACCTCCAAATCGAACAACTCCGAGGAAAATCCATCAGTCTAGTCAAGGTTGTCTAGGATAAGAGGAGTGAGAGCTAGAGGAGAATATGAAGGAGTCATACCCACACCTCTTTCTTGTAAGTCTTAATTTTTGAGATCAAAATTTTTAGTTATTGGGGAGAATGTAAAGCCCACTTTCTATGTTTTAAAGTTTTGGGCCCAACTTTGGTAAAAGGCATAAGGCCAGCCCATTTGTTTCCACTTCAGAAAACCCTTTCAGCTTTCCCACTCAACTTTTCACTATTTTTCTCATGCATCCAAAACAGTTTCAACTCTTTCCTCTCCTTTGAAGCAGAAACTGAGATAGGGACCTTGCAAAATCCTCCTCTGAGCTAAACAAATGTTTTTCCCTCCATGTAACTTGAACTAAAAACCATCATTTCATTTCCTTTCTTTTCAATGCCGAAGTTTTTGGTCTGATTCAGTTTTGTGGTCATAGACCTCACTATTTTCTCCCTTTGTTCTTGTTTACCAGCTCTTTAAGTTGGAGACGCGTTGTTGTACTCCTCCGTTTGGACTCAGTTTTGGTTAGGTTAGCATTTGTTAAGGTAAGGAAGCTAGGGTTTATTAGTTTTCAAAATGATTTGCATTGAAATGTGCGATGTTTCTGCTCTAGTTTTTAGTTTTGCATGTGTGAGCTTAGGTAAGGATCTGTTGTTCTCACCTAATCAAGGAGTTTTTGCCTAAACGAGAAGCTTCCGCCTAAGCGAGAATAGCAGAAACTCATCTTTGCTCTATATCTCGAGTTGTTGCCTAAACGAGGGCCTTTCACCTGAGTGAGAGTGATCTCACCTAAGCGAGATGTTTAGCTTAAATGAGAACTCATAGATGTTTCAATGCCCTATATTTGCAATCTTGCCCATGCGAGATGTCTCTAGCTTGAGCGAGAGACTCTTTAGCTTGAGCGAGAGCTCTTTAGCTTGAGCAAGATTGACAACAAAATTGTTTCAATTACTTGATTGCTTCCACGATTGATTGATTTACTCCTTAAATCATAAAGTATGATGCCATGTATGTTTTATGTGTTGCAAAGTGATTGAAATTATTGTTTTTGGTATGTAATGATAATGGATGTATGAGAATATACATAAATATATATGTGGTATGTGCTTGACATAATTCCATGAGTATCATATGTAGATTTTATGGTGGTGTTATTATAGTGTATGTAATGAAATAACGATTTAAGTAAGGTTGCATCCTTGCACTCTAACGAATCAATCAGGCTCACATAGAGTAGACTGGTTCATATGGTGAGAGTAGCAAGAGGTCCTAGTCTTTGGTAGGATAATGACCTTAGATGATCATGGACTAACCTTGTGTGTGGTAGGATGAAACCCATTAGCAATGGCTCTATAGAGTAGTAGAAGTCACCACAAGTGCAAGCAACCCGTGAATTTGATCTCACTACATATATCTAAATAATTGAGTTAGAGGGTCTTTGAATTGTTTGTTATCACATGTTGTTCTTGCTTATAAAATGCTTATTTATATGTTAAAAATTATTTTTCTCTAGCTTACCCTTTTTCTTTGTGTCTGTTTCTTGTTTGGTTTTTTCCTATTTGCAATGATCACCAATGTTGGTGTGAGCAGATGTGGGAACTCCTGGTGATCACCATGATGATGGAGATGCTATTGTTTAGTTAGGCACGTTGGATCTTGCTCAAGGTTGAGCTCCTTTTGAAGAACATTTTTATTTGTAATTCCTTGTTCTATGAGCAATCATTTGTCAAATCGTTTCACGTTTAAGTTTGTGATTATGGAATTGTTCTATGCCCATGATACTTCTAATTCAGTATATTTTGGATAATTGTAAAAGGTTAATTCTCATATACTTTTTCATATGACTCTATTTTATTATAATTATGAGATGTTTTATTTATTAGAATTGTTCTATTAAATGGGATGTCACGCGATGATTACCACACCCAATTCCTAGTAATTCCACAAATCTTATATCATCCAAAAGCACGTTTCAAGGTTTATAAAACATACAACATAGTTTATCCAATATTCAAACAAAAAGTAATGGGTAAAGTTGTCATTGTAGTGAGCCCCTATAGTACATCACTTCAATAGTACATCACTTCAAATCTCTTTAATTTGTGAAGAGTGAAATTGGGTGCATCATAAATCATCGCTCTTCATCACACACAATCAACAAATGCAAACAAGTGATTGTCTCACTCTCCCTCGCTCCCACAAAGTAAATTCACTGATATAAACATAATTTATATGTCTACCAAATCCAGGTGATTTATCAAGGTTGTTAGCCTTCTCTAGAAAAAACCTTCTAGTGTGTCCATCCTTCATATAATGGTAGCACTTAGTAGACTATGTATTTCCACCATTGTTTATCCTTGATTTTGAGCTCCTCTATTATCAGTGATAAACAATTTACCCATTTCTAGATGGTCATATCTAAGACTAGATGCCATGACCCCAAACTTCTTGTTTGAGTTTCGTCTCTCTCCCATACAACAAGGTTTCCTTTAAATGATCATGAATCTTAGGCAAATAACACAATAACAAAAATGTGTGATCCTCATCATTAATCTAAACATTAATATTCTTGAGATCAAGGATCAACAAGTTGATTCATCTAGTTTTTGCACTACTAATCTTATATGAGTGCAACGTTTGCTTCATATATAAAAGGTTCACCAAGGATTTCGTCATTTACAAGCTCTCAAGCTTAGTTCGTAGTCTCGTTATGGTATTCTCCTTAAAGACTTGCCTTAACATTTTCTCACTAAAGCTAAGAACAATTGCACTGTGAGCCTTTTTCCAACAACATCTTTAACTTCTTCACCATGGCTACATCAAGCTTCGGTTCACCTTCCAAAGCTTAAAGTAAGCTTTTATTGAATTGAAATAGCATGTATCATCAACCCACATAATCTAAACTCATTCAAACTAATGAAATTCTCAACCTCATACTTTGTGAAAATATAACATCCTAGCCGGATATTACTTATTTAAATAAAATTAATAATAAATAAATAAAAAGATACCATTTATTCAACACATTTACCAAAACATGGGAAATAAAAGCTTTATTATAAGCGCCAAAATGTTCAAAACATAAAATTTAATTCAACCTTACATCACCAAATCCAAAATTAAATCCAAATTACAGAAAAATAATATAAAGCTATAGGAATAAAAATAACCCTAAGCTGCCCCGCTCCAACGCTAAGTCTCACCAGCACCTCCTGCAACATCATCTGGTCCCATATAACAAATTACATGATCATCGTCAAACATAAACAGATAGGGTGAGCTCAAATTAAAAGAAATATAATATATAATAAAGTAATGACATAAAAACCAATGACTCTAATGAAAACCCCAACCGTCAAACCCAACATTCACATCTTCCTCTAGATGCCTCTTGATTCTACACCCTTTGATGGTTACATTGATCAATACTTGCTGCCACGAGTGTCTACTCGGCCCTTCGACTACATGCCACCACCTATAGTCCACACGTGGGAATGATCTTGTTACGGACTACAATCCGCAATACCAAGTGGAGTTTCCCAATAAGAACCACCGTTCGTATTTGTCTCAAGACTACCAAACTTGTCGGCTAACACTATAACATCCTAGCCAAAAATTACTTTTTCCAAAAATGCGGGAAAAATTAAAACTTTATTTCAAACGCGCCAAATAAAAAAAAAGGTTAAATATGTTTTTGGTCCTTTAACTTTCAGTGAATTTTGGAATTAGTCCATTTCAAAATTTTGGACCAATTTAGTCTTTCATCTTTCAAAATACGTGGATTTAGTCCTTTTCATCAAATTTTGTTAGGTTTATTTGATGTTTCGTATGCACTTCAGGATTGTATTTGAGTTGTTTATACTATTTGACACATTTTTACTTTAATGTTAAGCCAAATACTATTATGAGACGCGCTTGAAATGTCAAATAAACTTAACAAAATTTGATTAAAATGACTAAATCCACGTATTTTGAAAGATAAAGGACTAAATTGGTCCAAAGTTTCGAAATGGACTAATTCTAGTATTCATTGAAAGTTAAGGGACCAAAAACATATTTAACCCTAAAAAAATCCATAAAGGCATTCACCTATTACAAATAATAAAATTGTTCATAACACTGATTACAAAATAATCCATAAAACTCATAAAAACATCTCTATGTAAAAACTCCCATGTAGCCCCACTCCGACTCTAAGTTTCCACGGGCTCACCTGCATCAACATCTGCTCTCATGTAACGAGTTACATGATCATTGCCAAACACACAGATAAGGTGAGCTCAAATAAAAAGAAATGCAATATACAATAAAGTACTAATTTTAAACCCATTACTCTAACGTAAAAGCCAATTGTCAACTCAACATTCACATATTCCTCTAGACGCCTCTTGATTCTACACCCTTTTTATATTTATTGATCTTTGCTGCTACGAGTGTCTACTCACCCCTCTAAGTGTAGGCCACCACCTAATAGTCCACATGCGAGAATAAATTTGCCACCGTCACAATCCGCAACACCAAGTGGAGTTCCACAATACAAACTGCAGTTCGTATTTGTTCCAAGACTACCAAACTCGTCGGATAACACCTAGGAGGACAATCTTCTGGAATCCATCTGTACGAGTCACGATCTCGCACACTCCATTAGACTTTCAAAACCACTAGGCTACAACCTTGAGTGGCCACGTGTTATCCCAATACAAGTTGCACTCTTAACTAGGTCCCCAACAAAGCATCGCATCAAGACCTCCATCCAAGATTGTGTAGAACCTGGAATTATCTAACGCCTCCATTGCGTCGCTGGACAAAATCGAGCTCTAGACCGCGTGGTGGGCATCGCCCGATGCCAAGCCCCATGCGCCTTCCAATACTCATATCAACCCAATCTCGCCTGGCAGAACCATCCCTTCTGCCAAGCGCTACGCGAGTACAATGGCCTCTGCCACTGTTTTGGGTCCCTACCGCTTGTCGTCTTGTCCCGGGTCGCCAGGTGCCATACTAGTAGCGCAATGCTACTACTTTTTGGCACTTTGGAACAGGTTCTAATGAACCTCAAACACGCAACACACAATTCCTATTATCAATCAAACTCATCCAGTCATAATCATATGGCTGAATCACAATTCACACATCAATTTACCAACATTTCACAATTTAAAATCACGCCTTTTCTCAATTAGTTATGAATTCACCCTAAACTTAATCTTTTACCAAATGAAGAATACTTCACTGATTTTCAACTAACATTACAATTTACATTTCATGACAGTAACCAGCAGGCCATGAATGACATCACAATTAAGGAAAAACATAGGTTTTACATGCTTATAATCTCAATCATCACATTATCATATATAATTCAATTTTATATCACATTCGCGAGTTTCTTTCCATACCTTCTACCCAACTAATCCATATTATGCATAAAATTTACCCAATAAACCTCCAAGAACGTGAATCACAGAACAAAAAGCATATATACTATTGTCCTTATGTGTCACCTAGTGGCAGTTCATGCGCCGCCAGGCAGTGCATACAATTATGGGTTCTGCCTATATTTTGTAAGACCTAAGAAATTTAATTAACTAAATAATTAATTAATTAATAAATGCGGGCAGTGGAAGCCTTTATGACATTAAATGTTGACTTGTATGATGTGAAATAGTACTAGCTCACATGATTGAGCATACTTGGTTATGTTGAGAGGACTTGGGTTTAAGTCCTATGTATGCCAAATTGTATGTTATTTTAATTGTACATTATTTTAATAATATAATTGATTATGATGAGTGATATTAAAATCCTATATATACATATATATATATATAAGGGTTATCATTAAACATGAATTGGTTGAATGGTTATGCATTGACTTGACATTGGTAAGGTAGTGCGTTCGAACCTTGGTAGACATGAATTAAGTTTTTCCTTTTTGCCAAATTTCTTTTTGACATGGATGCAAAGGGTTAGAAATCCAAGTTGTGAGAAGGGGCAGCCAAGAGGGTTGGAAAAGCACCTAGTAATGGTTCTTGAATGACCATTAATCCATGAATTAATCCATTTTCATTTTTTTTATTAAGGCTTAAATGGTCTTTTGGTCCTAGTTTAGGACGACTTTTTTCGCTTTGGTCCTACTTTTGAAAATGTTTTCAGTTTGGTCCTACCTTTCGTAATTTGTTTTCAATCAACTCCTTTTCGTTAACTCTGTCTAAATCATTAACGGTACAGTGCCAGCGTGGTGATTTTGTGTGACGTGGATACTGTTCAGTGACATGTCCGTTTGCACTGTCATAGCCCAGATTTTAAATTGAATTTTAGGGTTTGTGTTCATTGTGGTTTAGGGTTCCATTAAACGGTTCAGCTGAAAACAAATGTCTCGTGGGGCATCTTCATCTTCTTGCAATAGCTGGGTTCACCGAACTTGCAATTCCTGCCATGGTGGTTCTAGGGTTTCAGGGTCACCCCCAATTTGCGATTGCGGAGACATTGCAGTGGTGCGCACAGCTAGAACTACAAAGAATTTGGGTAAACAATTTTGGGGTTGTGCGAACTTTAATGTTTGTTTCTTACTATTCGGGTTTGGGTGTTTCTTTCACTTTCAGTCTTTCACTTTCATCTTCATGGTTTTTTTGTGTTGCAGAGATGTGGTGAAGATGTGTTGGGATGAAACTTTTTCAAGTGGTGTTACGAAGAGGGTGTTAATGAGAGAGATGCCATTATCGCTAGGCAAAGGCAGAAGGTTGCTTATATTGAGAATGCATTTCGTGTCTGGAAGAAACAGATGCAACTGTCATTAGCTGTGATAGGTGTTCTTATTGTAATGATTGTAGTTGGTTTTATGGGTTGTAATTGTCGTTGTCTATCTTGAAGAATTGCTTGAATGAATGAATGATATTCCTTTATCTTTAATTACATATTCTTAACTGTTTAAAATTGTTTGTAATTTTTTGTTTAATTTGAATGAACTGAAGAACGAACAATTCTGAAAAGTGGAAATGAAGAAGGCAGATAAAATTCTGAAAAGTGCAAATGATAATGTAATACTAATTAGGCTTTTAAGCCTTCCATCAAAATATCAGTGATCAAAATCCAGAAATTGTTAAAGTACATCCTGATTTCCAATTATCACATTCATAATACATAACAAAATATTCCCCTCCCCCAAAATACAATCAATAATCTCATGATGGACGTGGTGGCCTTCTTATTTGCATTTTTGGCCTCATCTTTCTAATTCCATAAGTTGGTTGGCTGGGCTGTTGTACTGCAGTGTTGGGTGGTGGTCCTGGTGCTGGTGGGTTTGGGGCTGCTACTGTTGGGTGTGGTGCTACAATTGGTGGGGTTGGTGTTGCAACTGGTGGGGTTAGTGCTGCAGCTGGAGTGGGTGTTGCAAGTGGAGTGGGTGTTGTAGGTGGTTGACTTGGTGGTGGTTCACTTTGTGTGGGTTGAGTTGGTTGTGGTGCTGTAGCTTCAGTGGGACGTTCTTCACAGCCATGGACAAGAAGTGCTGGACAATTGTTCCTCTTGTGCCCAAGTGCGCGACAAACTGAACATCTCTTTCTATGACCACCTGGCCTCATTTGGGTGTTATCTTTTCTAAGTTCCCATGCTTCCAGCCTTCTCTTCTTCTTTGGTCTCCCTGACAGCCTTCTTTTAAGTGGTGGTAGAACATCAGGAAAGGCAGTTGTTTCCCAAAAAAGTTGACCATTGGCAGGAAGAACTATGGAGTTGTATATCTCTTCATATGTTGTACGTCTGAACCAATGTGGAATGTAATCTTCTGCCTTTAAGTTGAGGAAGTTCAGTGCAGCAATTGCATGGCAGCATGGGATCCCACTAATGAGCCATTTCCTACAGCTGCATTCCTGGCTTTCTATGTTGACAGTGAACTTGTCTCCAATTAATGAGACATGTCTAACTTCAAACAACTTCTGACCTGACCAACTGTAGGAGGATCAAAGTGAAAAATTATAAACATAAACTAGGACCAGATTGAAAAGTACTTAACCCTAAACTAGGACCAAAGTGAAAAATTTTAAACCTAAACTAGGACTAAATTGAAAAGTACTTAACCCTAAACTAGGACCATAGTGAAAAATTTTAAACCTAATGTAGGACCAAATTGAAAAGTACCTTGGTATCCAATACTTAGTTTGTTCAGACTCTTTTGATAATCTGGCGTGTATCTTAGGGCATATATCTCCCTCGTACTTCTGCACCTTGGATCTATTCTTGGACCACCTTTTCATAATATACAAACGGATGTCTTCCAGCATTGAGATGATTGGCTTGGACCTTGCATCCACAATAACGCTGTTGAAGGCTTCACTAATGTTGTTTACCAACGTGTCACATTTGGCTTGCATGGTAAACCTAGACCTGGACCAATATCTGCCAAAACAAATTTGTTAATCTTTTGTTAATCTGGAGAATTAGTGATATTGATAACTAATCTTGGTGGTATTGCTATTAGGTATTTGAAGGCCTCCTCGTTCACTTCTTTAATATTATGAATTTCTCTTTCCCATGCTCTTGGGTGCGTGCTGGTTGCAGCCTTCCACATCAAGCTTTTTAGTTGCTTGCTTCCAAACTTTTTTTCTGAAATTGTTGTACAAATGGCGCATACAAAACCTTTGCTCAGCGTCAGGTAATAGGTCTTGTATGGCAGGAAGCAAACCTTATGTATATACTAGTCAGTTAGTTTTCATATTACAAAAATAGAAGTACAATGAACATAAAAAAATATGGAAACATATTACCTTTTGTTGGTCGGACATAAATGTGCAGAACCTACATACATCAGCACCT